>Ga0102929_1000377_pt1 | contig 25768 bp, 15 predicted proteins | sample SalPonR1_B_D2_MG_FD_78510 | JGI IMG/M metagenome (GOLD analysis project Ga0102929, IMG submission 78510) | Salt pond soil microbial communities from South San Francisco under conditions of wetland restoration - Salt Pond MetaG R1_B_D2_MG | ecosystem: Environmental > Aquatic > Marine > Intertidal... | reverse complement strand
CTGCGGCAGCAATGGCAGTCTGCCTTATTGCCAGTTCCTGAATATGATCCCCGGCCCCGGCGAAGCAGACGGCGAACCGGTCCTGTCGTCGAACACCCTGCGGCCCCAGGCTGAGTCCCTGCTCGACGCCGGCTATTATTTCGGCGGCAATTACTCGGCGATCAATTTCGATTCTGCCGATGATCGGGTGCCGGACAGCATGGCCAACCCCTGCGACCGCAACCATATTATCCTGCTGACCAACGGTTTTTCCAACGGCGACGGCAGCCCCAAATTGAGCTTCGTCGGCGACGCCGACGGCGACGAATACGGCAACGAGGAGGTTTACGGGCTGGGTTCCCACTGGCTGGACGACGTCGCCAAGCACCTGCAGAACACTTACGACATCACCACTCATACGGTGCTGGCCTTCCAGGCGGAGGACGCCCTGGTCAAGAATGCCGCCCACGACGGCGGCGGCCAATTTTACAATGTGCAAACCGCCGAGGAGCTCTCAGCCGCCCTGCTCAAGCTCTTGTCGAGCATCATCAACGAGGCCAGCACTTCCTTTGTCGCGCCGGTGGTCCCGGCCAGTACCACCAACCGCACCATCAGCAGCAACAAGGTCTATCTCGGCCTGTTCCGGCCCCAGGAGGAAGGGCCCTGGCACGGCAACGTCAAGAAGTACGGCATCAACCTGGACACCAACCAGCTGACCGGCTATGACGGCACCGACGCCACGGATCCGGACGGCAATTTCGATCCCGATTCGATCTCCTACTGGAGCTTGAACGGCAACGGTAAAATCCCCGCCGTCATCCATGACGACGATGATCCCACCGACCCCGATTACGGTTATGTCAACCCCGCGGATGAGGCTCTCAATTCCAACCTGGATACCGGCGACGGCGGCCAGGTCGATGTCGGCGGCGCCGGCGGCGTGCTGCTCGAGAAGGTCCGCAGCCTGACCGCGGCGGTCCGCGCCAGCGGCTGGAGCCAGAACAGTGTGTCCTGGCGCAACATCTACACTTACCTGACGCCGGCCACCAGCGGCGTCGGCAGCGCCGATACCGATCTGACTGCGACGCAGAACGCCTTCAGCCGGGACAACGCCGCGATCGACGCGGTGGATACCCTGGCTCTGCCGGCCTCGGGGACCTTGAGCTTCGATCAGGAAAACCTGATCCTCTACATGCACGGCTTTGAAAGCTACGAAGGGCCGGTGACCTCCACCGCCGGCGCCGAGGCCCGCAAGTGGGTACTCGGCGACGTGCTGCACTCCCGGCCGCTGGTGTTCAACTACAGCAAGTACCCGGAGTCGGCGGAGAACTACTGCGAGGGCAGCCCCAACGCCAACGGCGACTACAACTCCTCGATTATTTTCGTCGGCGCCAACGACGGCATGCTGCATGCCTTCCGCGACTGCGACGGCGAAGAGATCTGGGCCTTCATCCCGCCCAACGCGCTGCCGACCCTGCAGTATTTCAAGGACCCCCAGGCCGGTCATCCGACCTTCGTCGATTCGGCGCCGTCCCTGCTGGTGCATGACGAAAATGAGGACGGCACCATTGCCGGCAACGACAAGGTGATCCTGGTGTTCGGCCAGCGCCGCGGCGGCGGCACCAACTTCCTCGACGCCGGCAGCTCCCGCGGCGCCTATTATGCCCTGGATGTGACCGACCCCGACGCACCGGTCTTTCTCTGGGAGACCGACATCGATCAGCTGGGCGAATTCGGCGAAACCTGGGCGCAGCCGCGCCTGGCCAAGGTGCCCGTGGAGACGGACGCGGGCGCCCTTAACCCGGATGCCTTCAAACTGGTCGCCTTCGTCGGCACCGGCTATGACAATAACGAGGATCTGCGCTTCGGCACCACCCAGACCTTCCCCGACTCCGCCGGCGTGGATATCAACAACGCCTCACCCGGCGGCTCGGTGGACGGCCTGGACGGCGACGGCAATCTCTCTCCCCAGTCCTCGTCCGGGGCTCTGGCCGCCGATGCCCGCATCGCGCCCCGTGGTCGCGGCCTGGCCGCCATCGAAATCGCCACCTACAACCGCAGCGTAAACGCCCCCGACTTTACCCCGACTTTGAGCGACGGTTCCATCTATTGGAGCTACATCGCCGGAATCAATAACTACAACGGCGACGAACCGGCCTTCTCCTTTGCCAGCGACCTGACCGTCCTGGATATGAACGGCGACACCTTTGCCGATACCATCTACACCGGCGATACCGGCGGCAACCTGTGGCGCTTCAAGGTCAAAGACAGCGATCCCGACAACTGGACCGGCACCATTCTCTTCCAGTCCAATGTGAGCGCCGATGACGGTTCGGTAGGCCGCAAAATCTTTTACAAGCCGGCGGTGGCTTATCTGGGCGCGCCGCACATCTACTTCGGCACCGGCGACCGCGAGCATCCTCTCAACCTGGCGACGGAAGACCGCATGTACTGCATCATCGACTGGGGCGATGCGGGCACCTATCCGGTGCAGGAGGATGAACTGATCGATGTGACCGCCAACACCCTGCAGGACAAGGACACCAGTGCGACTGATGCCCAGGCGATTCTCGACCAGCTGTATGCGACACCGACCTCGAATCCGAGCGATTTCACCTACGGCTGGTACATCAAGCTGGATGGCGAGGACCGCAATGCCCTGGGCGACCCCGGTGAGAAGATGCTCGCCGCGCCGATCGTTTTCAACGGCGAGGTCTATTTTTCCACCTATCAGATGATCATCGGCGAATATGCCGGCTGCGAGGGCGGCAACCTCGGCACTTCCAGGCTGTATCACCTGAATTACAAGACCGGCGAAGCGGTCCGCAATTATGACACCTCCAATGATCTCACTGGCGGCAGCTGGCCGGACGGCACCAACGAACGGGCCCTCGGCGCCGAAGGCGGCGAACTGCTGCAGCGCACCGACCGGGTGCGGACCCTCGGCGAAGGCATTCCCTCCGGCATCGTGCCGATCATCGACGCCTCCGGCAAGGTGGTGTTGTTGATCAGCAGCTCAGACAGAGTCGAGGCGGAAGGTGTTTCCGACATCAAGCTGATCAGCCCGGTCTACTGGATGCAGTGGTGAGGACCCGCATGATCGGTTATTTGCCCGGCAAAGCCCGGAAGAGGATATCGGTATGAAAGGATTCTGCTTGCTGGCGATCATGCTGCTGGCCGGTCTGCTCGGCTGCAGCAATGACGAGGCTGCCGACCGGGCGCGCTCCCGGGAGCCGGACTGGGACAAATTGACGGCCGCCGATCGCCGGCAGCCCGGCCAGAACCAGACTGCTCCCGAGGCGGCAACTGCACCGGCTGACAACCCTGCCGCCGGGGTTGCCGTCGGCGACGCCGCCGAGCCGGCCACGACGGTGCCGGCTGTTCAGGGCACCAGGTTCGACCTGGTGGCCGAGCCGGAGAATTTTTACCTGGAAGTCACGCCGAGCTTTGCCGGCGACCCGACGGAAGTGGCGACGGTCGAGGTGGAATGGTTCGTCAACGGCGAGGCCTATCCTTATGCCGCCGAGTTACGCTTACCTGCCGAGGCCTTCCGGAAGGGTGACCGGATCCATGCGGTTCTCACGCCGGTGGACGATTTCGCCAATTCGGGCGAACCTTTTTCCTCCCGGCCGATCACCGTGCCCAATCTGCCACCCTATTTCGTGTCCCGCCCTCCGGAAGCCTTCAAGGATTATGAATTCACCTATCAGGTGGAAGCCACCGACCCCGATGATACCGAAATCAGCTTCGCCCTCGAAGATCCACCGACGGGGATGACCATCAGCGACGAAGGTCTGCTGCGCTGGTCGGTGGCGGATGTGCCGCCGGGAGACTATCCGGTCATGATCGTCGCCACCGATCCGGCCGGCAGTAGCGGCCGGCAGAGTTTCACACTGACACTCCAGGAAAGGGAGACGCCGACCGAACAGTAAGTGCTGCAGGATTTGATTTTACCTGTGGTGATGAGGTTGAAGTTTATTTGATGGGCCGTGAATTTTAGGAAATTTCCGGTTCAAGCAACTTTCAGCTCCGTCCCCTTTTAAATCTCTTGCATTCCCTCCCCCAGTTATCTTAGAAAAGATTCATTGATTTTATGCGCCCAGCTGATGAGATCGGCTGCATACCGCTCGCTCGGTGACGCGCGCTTTTGATTTTTTTGTCATATCCGGAGGGGACCATGCCTGTTCTGCCGCCTGCCTGTTGCAGTCGTCTGTTCGTTTTCCTGTCTTTTATTCTTCTGTCGGTCTTGGTTTGTTTGCCTGCTTCCGCCGCGGCTTTTACGGTCAATACCCTTGGTGATCACCAGGGGATTGCAGTCGTGGAGTTCTCCGGCAACTACGATGCCCTGGTGGACGGTGTGCCGAACCATGCCGCCCGCCAGGCCATCAGCCGCGAATTTTATCGTTCCCACGGCGACGATTATGACTTTCTGGTGATCTTCACAAATTTCGATTTCCTGCCCCCCGCGCCCAACGCCGCCGCATTTTTCACGCCGGTCCAGAACCAGGTTCAGGGCATCGGCCTGGAGAGTTTCGACCGTTCCGCCGAATATTCCGCCAGCGGCAACCCTCTGGCACGTTTGCAGGGCACCATCGATATGGCCAGCTTCAACAACTATACGCTGGAGCCGGCCGATCCCGATTTCGAAAACACCCTGCGGGTTCTGGCCCATGAGTTCAGTCATCGCTGGGGGGCCTATGTCCATTTTCGGGAGGAAAACGGCGAGGAAAGCGATGCCCTGCTCGGCCTGGACGACGCTCACTGGAGCTACCTGCTGAACTCCGCCGGCTCCACGCTTTACGGCAACAACTGGCAGGACAACGGCGATGGGACCTTCACCTCGCTGGCGGCGGAGCAGGGTCAGGAAAACCTGGCCTTCGGCCGGATCTTCAGCTCGCTCGACCTGTATCTGATGGGCTTTCTGGACGCTGACGCGGTGCCGGACCTGATGTTGTTGGCAAGTCCGGGGATTGATGCCGCTCAACCGCCCCGGCTTGGCGAAACGCTCGTCGGCACACCCAGCCGCATCGACATCGAGCAGATCATCGCCGCCGAGGGAGAGCGACTGCCCACCGCCGCAGAGGCCCCGAGGGATTTCCGGATCGGCTATATTTTCGCCGTGATTCCGGGAACCTGGTCAGCCGACGAGGCGACCGATCTGGCGGCCGTCGCCGGCATCGCCGCCCTCCGGGATGAATGGGCGAGGCGCTTCAGCCTGCTGACCGACGGGACCGCCATCATGCGGACCGAGCCCCCTCAAAACGTGACTTTCGCTGGCAATCCCGGTCCCGAGACGCCGTCCTTCGATACATCCAACCCCCCGGGCTTCGAAGCCGGCATTGCCTGGTTGACGGCAACCCAGGACCCGATCGGCTTCTGGCAGGACCGGCCGGGAACGGCTATTCGCGATACGGCGGCAGCTCTGACTGTTTTACCCCTGTTTGCCGATCACACAGCAGACCTGGCGGCCGGCCGAAACTGGCTGTCCGAACAGGAGGTGGTCAGCCTCGATGATCTGGCTCGGCGGGCGCTGAGCCTGACCGGTACGGGCAGCGACACCCTGACCGGAGATCAGAATCCGGATGGCGGCTGGGGAGCGGCTTCAGGCTATCAGAGCAGTCCCCTGGATACCGCTCTGGCTTTGCAGACCCTTTGGCAATCCGGCGATCTCTCGCCGGAGATGGCCGGCCCGGCCGTGCAATATCTCGTCGTCCAGCAGAATCCCGATGGCGGCTGGGGCGCCGGTACTGCAGCAAGCACGCTTCAGGCGACCAGCCGGGTGGTCAAAGTCCTCCAGGGCATGAGCAAGGGTTTCGCTTTGGCGGAGGCCTTGACCCGCGGCTTGGCCTGGTTGACCGCAAGGCAGAATTCCGATGGCGGCTTCGGCAACAGCGCGAGTACGGTGCATGATACTGCTGTCGTCCTGGAGGCGCTGCAGGCCGCTGGTTCCGGCCCGGAAAAGATCGAACTGGCCTGTGATTATCTTCTGGCCCAGCAAAGCGTTTCGGGCAGTTGGCATGGCAGCGTCCTGCAAACGTCTCTGGCTCTGGAAGTGTTGCATAGGGTCCTGGTGACCCCGGATCTGGCCGTCAATGAAGAGATGATGACCGTCACGCCGGCCAGGCTGGAGACGGTACCAGGCCAGGTGACTCTGGCCGCGGTGATCGCCAATTTCGGCCAGAGCCCGGTTTCCGGGGTGCAAATCTCTCTTTTCGAAGGTGATCCCGAGCATGGCCTACTGCTTGGCGAACAGCGCATTGACCTGGCCGGCAACAGCCAGGTAACCGTTCCCTTTACCGTGAGCATTGACGAAGCAGGACTGCATCAGCTGATCGTGGTGGTTGACAGCGAGCATGCCTGGCAGGAAGCCAGTGAACAGAATAATCGCGGCGAGGTGCTGGTCCCGGCCGCGTTACCGCATCCTGACGTCGCAATTCTGTCGCCGACTGACGGCAGCTTGCTGGCCAGCAGTCCGACTCTCGAATATGTGGTGAATGGAGAAGCCACAGCCCGGCTGCTTCTGGATGGAGAGCCCCTCGATATCCCGTCCGGGACCCTTTTGCCGTGGCTCACCGAGGGCAGCCATGCACTGACCCTGGAGGCTGAAGATGCATGGGGTTTTGCCACTTCGCAAACCGTCACCTTCACTCTGGACCGCACCGCTCCCGAAGTTGCAATCGTGTCGCCGGCCGAGGCGAGGATTTACGACCCACACCCGGTTCTGATCTGGAATGCCGCCGAGCCGATTGCCGCCCGGATTTTTGTCGACGGGGTGGAAACATCGGTCGCCTCCGGTGGTCTTCTCGGCCCTCTAAGCGCGGGCGTGCACCGACTGCGGGTGGCCGCCACTGACGCAGCAGGCAACACCGGCTGGGCAGAAACGGTTTTTGCGGTCTCCGCTGAGGAGGAGTCGGCGTTCCTGCCTGCGGCCGGTTGGCCGAAGGCCGAGCCCGGTGCCTATGGCGGCATCGGGCTGGATGCCGAGGGCAACCTGGTGGTGGCCAAAAAGCAGGAGGTCGGCAAGTTCGAACTGATGAAATATGACCGTGCCGGCCGGCAACTCTGGGCAAAGACCACCTCCTCCTACTTCAACGTGCTGGGCTCGGCATGGGTCGATGTCGGACCCAAGGAGCTCACCCTGGATTCGCAAGGCAATATCTTCGTGGTCGGCTGGGGCCTCTACCTGGACCACAAATACATGGGATTTGTCGCCAAATACGATCCGGCAGGAAATTACCTCCGCCACCATTTGTTCAACACCCACATGCTGTACGGGGACGCCTATGCCTATTCGGTCTGCATCGGCCCCGAAGACCAGGTCTATGTGTCCGGGAACTCGGAGAACGGTCTTTTCAGGGCGGAAACCGGGACCATTTCAAGCCTGTTCGTCGCCATGTACGACAACAACCTCAATCTGATCCAAGGGCGCGATTACGGCGGCACCTCGAGCTACGCCTATATTTTCTACGATCGGCAATCGATGGCGGTCGATGACGAGGGCCATGTTTACATCACCGGACGGGGTCCGGACAGCCAGATGTTCTTCTGGAAGCTCAACCCGGACCTGAGTCGCAGCGGCATCGAGTTTATGGCGGAAGAGTCTTCCTACGGGCGCAGCATCGATCTCGATCCGCTGGGCAACATTTACGTGGCCGGCGGTGACTCCTCCGGAGCGCAGCTCTGGGTATTCGATGCAGAGGGCGTTTTGCTGAACGAGCGGGATGGCTTTTCCGCCTGTTCCGTCAAATCGCTGATCGCCGGTGACGACCAGACTGTGCTGGCGCTGGACTGGAGTGGCGTGCTCCGAAAATTCTCAGCCGATCTCTCGCTGCTCTGGTCGGTCGAAAACGACCCGCAGTGCGATACCAAACTGGTCGTCGATCGCTTTGGAGACGTGTTCATCGGCGGCAGCTACGCCTCGAATGCAGCGACCCACCTGGTTCGTCTGAGCGATCCGCGGATTCCCGCCTTTTCCTTTGCCGGCCCGATGTTTTATGGCCACGGGGACAGCGTGATTCTTTCCGGTCATGCCGATCCGGCTGCCAGCCTGGCTCTCGATTCCAGAGACCTGGAACAGCTCTCCCTGTGGCGGGAGCCGGCTTCCGGGTCCTGGCGAATGACGGTCAGCGGGCTCAGCGCGGCTGACCAGCGGCTGTCAGTTGCTGTGACGGACCGCTACGGCTTTGTCCGATCCTATGAGACCATGGTGATTGTCGACGACCAGGCTCCGGTGGCGATAATCACCGGCCCGCTCGACGGGAGCACGGTCAGTGCCCCACCAATCCTGACCTATACAGTCAGCGACGGCGAGGTCAGGGTTCTGGTCAACGACCTCGATGTGACCAGAGCCTCGGGAGAGTTTCTGGCAGGACTGCAGCTCGGGGAAAACCGCATTCGCGTCGAAGCCAGGGACGCGGCTGGCAATCTCGGCTCTGACCAGATATCCCTGTTTGCCGAAGGAGAAGCCGTCGGCCAGGTTCCCTTCGAACCGCAAGCCTTCGTCAAGCTCGGCAACGAAGGGCAGCAGGGACTGATCGCCATGGAACGGGATGCGGCCGGCAACCTTTACCTGCTCGGAGAGACCGACCTGGGTTTCGCCGGCTATTCTCTGCCCGGTGGGCACCTGTTCGTCGCCAAATACGCTGCGAATCTGCAGCTTCTGGAACTCTGGCAAATCGGCAATAACCTGAAAAACCAGGCTCGGGCGCTGGCTGTGACTGCCGAAGGGGCGTTCGCCGTCGCCTATGATTCCGACCACCCGCCGGATGGCGACGGAATCATTGCGTCCAATGTGACGGTGGCCAGTTTCGACGCCTCCGGCAGGCTGCAGTGGCAGCAGGTGCTCGAAAACGGCACTCCCATCCAGGCCAACGCCCTGGCTTTCGAAGCGGACGGCAAACTGCTGGTGGCCGGTTATACCTACGGCCGGCTCAACAAGCAGAAAGCGGGCGGCAACCGCGATTATTTCCTGGTTCGCTATCATACCGACGGCAGCGAGGACTGGACCGTCCTTTCCAATCTCGGCAGCGACGATGTTATCAACGCGATTCTGCCGCAGACCGACGGCTCCATCCTGGCTGTCGGCCGCATGAACGATGTCGGGGCGATGACCCTCCTCAAACTGGACGGCCAGGGGGAACGATTGTGGAGTCGGGATTATGCGACCACCGGTGAGGATGAGGAAGGCCTCCTGCTGGCCGCCGACTCGGACGGATTCCTGTATGCCGCCAGCCAGTGGACGACCATGCGGGGATATGCGCTCTGTAAATTCGACAGTGCGGGCAACCTGCTCTGGCAGAGCGAAGCAGGCGCGGCCAACCTTCGCATCAACGATCTGAAATTGGCTGCCGGAGCCATCCATGCAACCGGCCGGGTCCGGGTCACCGATGAATCGGCTGCCTTTGCCGGCAATTCCTGGTACGGCGGCGACGATCTTTTCCTGGCTGGCTACCGCTCGACCGACGGGCACCCGCTCTGGACCCGGCAGCTGGGTGACGGCGCAGACCAGGAAGGCAATGCCCTGAGCCTGAACCCGGCCACGGGGCAGTGGTTCCTGGCCGGCTCCACGTTCGGCATCTTCGGCGGCGAAAATTTCGGCGGCCGGGATCTCCTGCTGGCCCGGCTCGGGCTGCTCGCGCCGGTCGCAGGGCCCGAGCTGGAGGTCCTGACCTGGCAGACTCCCACCACCCGTTCGGAGCAGACCCTGTTCGGCAGGTCAACGCCGGAGGCCCTGGTCTCCGCGCGGATCACGGCGCCGGCCGTTTCCGGGGCCGTTCCCGGTCCGGTGCGTCAGTACCAGGATGGCTCCTGGGAGGTGACCGTCACAAACCTGATGGTCAATGCCGACAATCGGATCGAGGTGCTGGCCAGCGATCAGAACCGCACAACCCGGCGAGAAGTTGACATTGTCGTCGACCAAATTCCGCCGCTGCTGTCGGTCAATCCGCCCCTGTCGCCCACTGAGACGTCCTCCCAGATGATTTCCGGCACGATCGAGCCGGGAGCCGAACTGGAGGTCGCCTCTCCACCGGAAGCGACAGGTCAGACGGTGCCGGTGACCAACGGCTTCTGGCAGTACCAGGCCGACAACCTGGCTCCAGGCGACAATCAACTGGTTTTCACCGCCAGGGATGCGGCTGGAAACGTCACATCGGTGTCCGCGGTGATCACCTATACGCCTCCTCCGCCTTTGGCACTGACCATCACCCCCGGGACTATTCTCGCCAGCGAATCGCTGGACGTATACCTCGAAATCGGCAACCTCGCTCCGGGAGCAGCTGTGACGATCGAGCAAAACGTCGATCTCGATCATGACGGAATGGTGGATTCGGAAGAGCCGGTTGTTCGCAGGGTGGTGGCAACGGACGGACAAAGACGCGAGAATCCAAACCTCGTGCAGGACCTGGATGGCGTCGCCGACGGTCGACTGGTCCTCAGGCTTCCCCATCAAAGGCTGCTGGACCGCCTGCACACACCCGGAGACTATCTGATCCGGGCCTTCTGCAATGAGCAGAGCGCCACGGTTTCCTTCGAAGTTCAGGCTGTTCCCCGCATCCAGGGTTTCAGCGGCGTCGTCAGCGATGAATTCGGCAAACCGGTTGGGGGCGCCCTGGTTGTATTGACCGATCGCTGGGGGCGTCCCTTTGGCTACGCCTTTGCGGACCGAACAGGAATTTATCGATTCGACATCGACGAGCCCGGGGTCTACATGGTACAGGCTTCGGCCGAAGGCTATTGGTTCGCCCATTCCTCACCTGTCGTCGAGCTGTCCTCGGGCGAGAATCGAACGGGGGTCCATTTGACCTTGAACCGCGGTCCGTGGCTTATTTCCGGTAAAGTCATGGATCATGAAACAGGCCAGGGCCTTGCCGGGATGCTGGTTCGTGCCGAGGGTTGGGATTACACCGCCACCGCTCTGACCGGGGAAGGGGGATCTTACTCCTTGAGCCTGCCGGCCGGAGAGGTCGACCTTTTTCTGGACGACGATATCTCTTCCGGACCTTCCGCCCAAGGTTATCTTGCCGGTTCCGCGGCTGTCCTTTCCTTGTCCGTTACTGGCGACAACGGCGAGGTGGATATTTTCCTGCAGCCGGCTGACGAGATTGCAATTGGCCGGGTGGTCGATGCGGCGGGAACCCCGGTCCCCGGCTTGGTTTTGCGGGCCGAGGTTCAGGATGGAGGCGGACAGATCGCTGTTGGCGGCAGCTCCGACAGCGGGGATTTCGCCCTTGGGCTGATTTCCGGACCATCCTGGCGGGTGAGCGTAGCGGACGATCTTACCCAACCGCTCGGTCTGGTCGGAACCCAGCTCGCGGAGGTCTTCAGCGCGGCAGAGACCGATACGATACTGCCGCCGCTGGTGATTTATCCCATCGATGCGAAAGTGCGTGGGACGATGACCGACGCAGCCGGCGACCCTGTAGCGGCGGTTCCCGTGCGTCTCAGCAACCTTGATGCCGGCACCATCAGCCGCACCCGAAGCGGAACGGACGGCAGTTTCTCCCTCGGTATCAATGCCGGAAACTGCGAACTGACCCTGCTGCCGGAAGAGCAGGTCTATCTGCCGTTAGAGCCGCATGTCCTGACCCTCGAAGCAGGTCAGACGCAGATTCAGGACTTCACTCTGCACAAACCGCAACCGTCACCGATCACCATCGTCAGCGCGGTTTACAACCTGCGCAAACGGATCCTGAGCGTCAGGGCGGCGACGCCCAATGCCGACGAAGCCTTGTATCTGGAAGATTTCGGACCAATGATCTTTGTCAAAACCTTCAAGGGCGATTACATCTGGGAGTATGAGGGGTATGCCGGGACGGCGCCGGCCACGGTGACGGTGTCCGGGGCATCAGGGAGTGTGAGTGGGGAGGTGGGGTTGAAATAGCGGTCTTTCGAGCGCGAACTTTATCAGGTTTGAAGGGGCTGTCCCAGGTTTTTATCTGTCGACCTTTCAGGAAAAAACCTTAAAACCGGCGGGTCGCGTCCCGCCAGACGCCATACTCTTTTGCTGGCCCAAAAGAGTATCCTCCGTAATGACGAGACTCCGGACATAAATATTTAGAAAAAGGCCTTTTTTGCTTACTTTTTGTGGCCGCCTGGACAAAAAGTAAGTCGGCTGGCGGGAGGAAACCCGCCGGTTTTAAAAGTATTTTCCTGAGTGATCGGAAATCAAAAGCCAGGGACAGTCCCCTGCTGCGGGCACGACCCCGGTTCGCACCATGACGGGTTTCAGGCCGGCCATCCAATGTCCCATTGAAGCCCTCAATAAAAAAACAGCCTGAGCGATAAACCCAGGCTGTTCTCTGCTTACCGAGGAAGAAGGAGAACCTAATCCTTCTCGCCGAAAATCTGCGCGCTGAAAATGTAGACCTCGGTGTCGTCCGCCTGCCAGGCGTTGGTCGGCAGGCCGGCCTTCAGGCAGGTCTGCTGGAGGAAGGTCTCCCGATCCCAGCCGTATTCGCTGGCGACCTGCGGCAGCAGGACACCGCGATGAAAGCCCTTTTCCAGGTAGATGCCGTGCTTGCCGACCTCAATCTCCTCCACATCGTCGATCTTCTGCAATGGGGAGAGGACTGAAATCTCCAGGGAGAAATCCTCCAGGTCGCTTTCCCGCAGCGGGTAGAAGCGGGGGTCCTGGGTGGCCGAAGCCAATGCCATTTTCGACACTTCCTTGAAGAGCGGCAGTTCGGATTGGAAATTGCCGATGCAACCGCGCAATTGTCCCTGCTGCTTGATGGTCACGAAGCAGCCATTGCGCTGGTTGAGGCGCTTCTCCTCCCGCGGTTCGATATATTCCTCGCCGGTCTTCACCACCTTGACGATGGCTTCTCGGGCAATGGTGAGCAGGACCTTCTTTTCCTGGGCATTCAATTCTGATTCCACGGGACCTCCAGGATGTGATCAGCCATGACAATTGATGAAATTGGGAATGGGCCAATCATAGTGGCAAGCGGGAAAATTTTCAAGCGCAGTTCAACAGCCTTCCCCCTACATCTGCGTGTCCCGGTTCTCCCATTCGATCTTGTCGACGACACAGTAGATGCCGCCCTCTTTAAGACCCGGCCTGAAGCAGCCATTGCACGAGATGCAGGTCGCCACGTGGCCTTCGTCATCCCGCCATTTGCGGGGCAGGTAGGGTTCACGGATCAGGGGCCGGCTCAGCGCGAAAAGATCGGCATCGCCTTCCCGGAGGATATTCTGCATGACGGGGCAACTGCGCAAGCCGCCTACGGTCATGACCGGCACGTCGACGACCGATTTGATCTGGCGGGCATAATCGGCGTTGTAGGCTTCTTTGTGCGGCGCATCGATGTGCTGGCGGACCGGGCTCAGATCGCCCGAGGCGGGCGTGCCGGAGCTGACCTCGATGGCGTCGATGCCCAGTTCGCCAAGCCGGCGCGCGACAATCAGGGCGTCTTCCACCTGGAAGCCGCCTTCAAGCTGGTCAGTTGCGGTCAGTTTGATGGTAACCGGGAATTTCCTGCCGACCGCAGTGCGAACCCTGTGGTAGACGTCTTCCAGAAAGCGCATGCGATTGTCCAGGCTGCCGCCGTATTGGTCGGTGCGGCGATTGGTCAAAGGGGACAGGAACTGGTTGATCAGGTAGCAATGCGCACCGTGCAGCTGAACGCCGTCAAAACCCGCCTGCACCGCTCTTTTCGCCGCCGTCGCAAAGGCGTCGACGAGGCCCTCGATCTCGGCGGCAGCCATGGCCTTCGGCAACTCGCCGTAGCTGGGGAACTCCACGGCCGAGGGGGCCAGGGGCTGGCGACCGATCATTTTGGCGGACGTCTGGCCGCCGGCATGCACCAGTTGACAGAAAATTTTACCCTGTTCCTTGTGGACCGCTGCAGTCAGATCTCGCAGCTGCGCCACCAGCTCATCGCTGTATAACCCCATCTTGCCCGGAAACTGTTTGCCGTCTTCGCGGACATAGGTGTAGCCGGAAATGATCAGGCCGGTGCCGCCGCGCGCCAGGTCGGCGTAATAATCGATCAGCCGGCCGGTGGCGGCGCCCCGTTCGTCGCACATGCCCTCCCAGGTCGCACTGCGCACGAAACGGTTATTCAGGGTAACGGGGCCGATCCGGACATTGTCGAACAGGGTTTTCGCCATGGTCAGCTCTCCTTTTATCGGGGATGAAAATCGCGGGAGAAGTCTAGCACAGAAAAAGCCGCCATGCGAGGTCGTGTCCATCCGGAGTTTCCGGATGGACACAGTGTAGTTTTCGGGCTGGAAACAAGGTAGAGAGGAAACCGCCGGTCGCCGGAGCGGCAGTGGCCGCCGGAAGGGGGCCGGCTTCGCGAAAAGGAACGACAAAAAGGGACGCCGCGTGCCGCAGACCAGTGCCGGGAGGGGCTATCCGATCTGCTTTTTCACTTTTTTTCTTTCGTTCTCATCCAGAACCCGCTTGCGCAGGCGGATCGATTGCGGCGTTACTTCGACCAGTTCGTCGGTGTCGATGAATTCCAGGGCCTGCTCCAGGCTCATCTCCCGGGGCGTGGTGAGGCGGATCGCCTCATCGCTGCCGGAGGCCCGGACATTGGTCAGTTTCTTGCCTTTGCAGGCATTGACCACCAGGTCGTTGTCCTTGGCATGCTGGCCGATGATCATGCCTTCATAGACCTGGACGCCCGAGCCGACAAACAATATCCCGCGGTCCTGCAGGTTGAACAGGGAGTAGGCAATGGTTTCACCCGCCTCCATGGCGATCAGCACGCCGTTCTTGCGGCCCGGAATCGCTCCCTTGTAGGGACCGTAGCCGTGGAACGTGTGGTTCATCACCCCGGTGCCCCGAGTGTCGGTGAGGAACTCGCTGCGAAAACCGATCAGGCCGCGGGCCGGGATGACGAACTCCAGGCGGTTGACGCCGTCCATGGCATTCATGGCGGTCATTTCCGCCTTGCGCGGACCGAGCTTCTCGATCACGGTGCCCTGGAATTCCTCGGGTACGTCGATCATCAAATATTCCAGCGGCTCGCACTGCTGGCCGTCGATCTCGCGATAAATGACCTCAGGCTTGGAAACTGCGAGTTCGTAGCCTTCGCGGCGCATGTTCTCGATCAGAATCGACAGGTGCAGTTCGCCGCGCCCCGAAACCCGGAAGGTGTCGGTGTTGGCGGTATCCTCGACGCGCAGGGAGACGTTGGTGCGCAGTTCCCGCTCCAGACGGTCGCGCAGGTTGCGCGAGGTGACATACTTGCCTTCCCGGCCGGCAAAGGGTGAGGTGTTGACCATGAAATTCATCGACAGGGTGGGTTCGTCGATGGCGACATAGGGCAGCGATTTAGGGTGCTCGGCGCTGGCCAGGGTCTCGCCGATGCCGATCTTGTCGAAGCCGGCGATGGTGACAATATCTCCGGCCATGGCTTCTGTCAGTTCGATCTGCTTCAGTCCTTCGTAGCCGAGCAGTTTGCTGATGCGGCCACGGCTGATCTCGCCATCCTTGCGGATCAGGGCCACGGTTTCCCCGGTTTGCACCGCGCCGTTGACGATCTTGCCGGTGGCAATCCGGCCGAGGTAGTCATTGTAATCGATGCTGGTCACCAGCATCTGGAAGGGAGCCTTCGGGTCAACCGCGGGGGGCGCGACATGCCGGTCGATCAGGCCGAACAGCGGCTCGAGATCGTCGGACTCCTGGTCCAGCTCCAGCTTGGCGATGCCCTGTTTGGCGCTGGTGTAGACGACCGGAAAATCCAGCTGGTCTTCATGGGCGTTGAGTTCGCAGAACAGGTCGAAGACCATGTCGACGACCTTCTCCGGCCGGGCGCCGGGCCGGTCGATCTTGTTGATCACCACGATCGGCTTGAGACCGAGATCCAGGGATTTCTTCAGCACGAAACGGGTCTGCGGCATGGGGCCGTCGAAGGCGTCCACCAGCAGCAGGACCGAGTCGACCATTTTCAGGACCCGCTCCACTTCGCCGCCGAAATCGGCATGGCCGGGTGTATCGACGATATTGATCTTCAGCCCGCCGTGATGGATCGACAGGTTCTTGGAAAGAATGGTGATGCCCCGCTCCCGCTCCAGGTCGTTGCTGTCCATGACCCGTTCGGTAATAACCTGATTCTCGCGAAAAACTCCGGACTGCTTGAGCATGGCATCGACCAACGTGGTCTTGCCGTGATCGACGTGGGCGATGATGGCGATATTGCGAATGTTTTCTGACATGTTCAACCTTTGATTTTGTATTAACGCAGAGACGCAGTGGCGCAGAGAGTGACACGATCGAATTGGTTTCTGGAGATCAGAAGCGACTTCCGGATCGATATTTCAGGAAAGGCTATGTCTCTCTGCATTTTATGTTAGTTTTTGTGAAATCCGCTTTTGGAATCCATAGATTTTACAAAAGGTTTTTTTCTTACTTCTGCGTCTTTGCGACTCTGCGTTAGGACATATTTCTGAAAAAAACTGTCCTTTGGGTAGCCGGACATAATAGCCATCTTCACTGGAAAAGCAAGCGTTTTTCGTCGCCGAGGTCGCTTTTGGGCTTGCCTGCCGTTTCGGATTTGGCCTAACATGTCAAACTTATGTCGACGATGGTGGAAAAGAATTGGCAGCGAAGCCGAAGCCGGTTGCTGCAGTATGTGGCGGCAATGATGCTGCTGGCCCTGGCCGTGAGCTGCGCACCGGTGCCCCGCCAGCAGCCGCTGCCGGAGAGAGCTTTCGAATTGAGCCCGGAGCAGCCGGGATATGCCTTGTATCTCCACGGGCGAAAACAGGAACAGGCCGGCGACCTGGCCGGCGCCATCAAGGCTTATCTGGAAGCGGCGACGGTCAATCCTGACCAGCCGAAGATCCTGGAAGCCCTCGGCCTGGCATATCTGCAGACGGGCGACCACCGGACCGCCCGGATGCACCTTGAGCGGGCGGCCGGTCTGGCTCCCGATTCTCCCCGGCTTCGGATGGGCCTGGGCTACGCGGCACTGCAGCGGGCCGACTACCAGGAAGCGATCCGCCAACTGGAACAGAGCGTCGCCCTGCGGGCCGATGTGCGCAATCAATTTCTGCTGGCGGAAGCTTTGGCAAAGAGCGGCCGGACCGGTGCGGCTTTGGACCTGTATCAGCACGTCGCCGCGGAGGACCGCTGGGGCAAACTGGGCAAAGCTGCTGCCAGGCGGGCCGACCGACTGGAGAAAGAACAATGACCTGGGAGCCTTTTCTCGAAGCCGGGGAAGTCGTCGAATGGGAAGCCCGGCCGGCGCCGCGCTGCTTCACGTTCCGGCACTGGAGGCAGGCCTTGTTCGGCCTGGTTTTTCTGGCGGGCTGTCTGCTCTGGCTGCTGCTCGGGGCGCGGGTCGCCGCCGACTATGGGCGGTTCTGGTCAGGCCTGCTGCCGATCCCCTTCGTGGCGATCGGCTGCTATCTGGCATTCAGCCCCCTGCTGGTGGCGCGCCTGGAGTGGGAACAGGTCTTCTACGCCCTGACCGACCGGCGCCTGATTGCCCTGCGTGGCATCCGCCGCCAGCGGCCGGTTGCTGTCGACCGGCAGGAGATCCTCTACTTCAAGATGAAAAAGCAGGGTGAGGAACTCGCTACCCTGCAGGTCCATGCCCGGCCCGAAGATCCGGTTCTGTTCCTGCACTGCGTCGAACATCCTTTTGTCATCGCCGACCTTCTGGAGAAGGCGGTGGAACGCAACATCGCCCGTAAGAAACGGGCGGGGACGCTGCCGAAGGAGCATTGAAGCAATAATGTTAACGCAGAGGCGCAGAGAAGATCATTTAAATCAACGAATCAGAAACTTAGCCTATTTTATTTTAACCAAAAAGCATGAATGATTTTAAGCTTTTGAGAGATCATATGATTGCTTTTCTCAGCGTCTTTGCGTCTCTGCGTTAAATCGCTTATTCTAAGAAAGCTTACGACCCAATGCACAAAACCTTCTATCTCGAAACCTTCGGCTGCCAGATGAACGTGGTTGATTCCGAGCGGATTGCCTCTCTGCTTGGCGGTATCGGCTACCGGCAGGTCGAAGCACCCGAAACAGCCGCCCTGATCCTGATGAATACCTGTTCCATCCGGGACAAGGCAGTGCGCAAAGCTTACGGGCATCTCGGCCGCTTCAAGCCGCTCAAGGACAGAAACCCCAATCTGATGATCGGCATGGGCGGCTGCATCGCCCAGCAGGAAGGAGAGTCCCTGTTCGAGAACTTTCCCTACCTGGACCTGGTGTTCGGCACTCACAATGTGCATCGTCTGCCGGAGATGGTCCGCAAGGTCGAGCAGGACCGGGTTCGCTGCCGGGAGACCGATTTCCTCGATGCAGATACCCGCCTGCAACTATTCCCCTCGCGGACCGGCAGTGAAGCCGTCAGTCGTTTCGTCACGGTCATGCAGGGCTGCGACAACTACTGCAGCTACTGCGTGGTTCCCTACGTGCGCGGCCGCGAACTGAGCCGGCCCAGCGGGGAGATCCTGACCGAGATCGAAGAACTGGTCGGGCAGGGAATCCGCGAAGTGACCCTGATCGGCCAGAACGTCAACTCCTACGGGACGCACACAGCCGATGAGATATCCTTCGCCGACCTGCTCGCACAGGTCGACCGCATCACCGGCCTCGAGCGGATTCGCTTCACCACCTCGCATCCCAAGGACCTCTCGCCGGAACTGATCGCCTGTTTCGGTCGGTTGGACAAGCTCTGCAAACATCTGCATCTGCCGGTCCAGAGCGGGTCCAGCCGCATTCTGAAAGCCATGAACCGCCGGTATACCCGCGCCCATTATCTCGACCTGGTAACCCACCTGCGCGCTGCCAGTCCGGATATCCGCCTGACCACAGACATCATCATCGGCTTCCCGGGAGAAACCGAAGCTGACTTTCAGGAAACCATGAGCCTGCTTGAGCAGGTCGGCTACGCGGAAATCTATTCCTTTATCTTTTCGCCCCGGCAGGGCACGGCCGCCGCAGAGTTGGACGATCACACCCCGGCGGCCGTCAAGCAGGAGCGGTTCGACCGGATGCTCGCCCTGCAGAACGACCTCAGCCGTTCCGTCTGGCAGCAGGACGTCAACCGGATCTATCCGGTCCTGGTCGAAGGGGAAAGCCGGCAGGGCGCCGGACAGATGTTCGGCCGCACCACCTGGAACCGGATCGTCAACTTCCCGGGGACGCCCGAACTGGTCGGCCGGATCATCAAGGTCAAGATCACAAAATCTTACAGAAACTCCCAACTTGGAGAAGTCTTTGATAGGTTTTAGGAAAATATTTAACGCAAAGTCGCAGAGCCGCAGAGGAAAAGCAAATTCTGAATTTTTAATCAACACCGACCCTTTGGGGATTGTTTTTCGCAGTGGTCTTACTCCAAGAGCTTTTTGTGCTTAAAACTCTGCACCACTGCGTCTCTGCGTTAACCTGATGTTGAGGGAATTTAAATGAAAGAACAGGATTTCAGGTTTTTCAAAGAACTGATCGAAGCGCCGAGCCCCTCCGGATTCGAACAGCCGGCCCAGCGGGTCATCCGCGGGGAGCTGGAAGGTGTGGCCGACGAACTGCGCAGCGACATTATGGGCAACCTGATCGCCAGGCTCGATGGGCCGGAGGGTGCGCCGCGCCTGATGCTGGCGGGGCACTGCGATGAAATCGGCTTTATGGTCAAATACGTCGACGACCAGGGTTTTCTTTATTTCGCGCCGATCGGCGGCGTCGATGCCCACCTGGTTCCCGGACAGCGAGTGACGGTGCATGCTGCCGACGGTCCGCTGCCGGGGGTGGTCGGCAAACGCCCCATTCACCAGATCGAAGCGGCCGATCGGGACAAGGTACTGCCCTTCAAGAATCAATTCATCGATATCGGCGCCGCCGACAAGGACCAGGCCGCCCGGCTGGTGGCAATCGGCGATCCGGTGACCTTCGCCGTCGGCGTCGAACGTTTGCAGGGCAGCCGGGTGACCTCCCGGGCCCTGGATGACAAGATGGGCGCTTTTGTGGTGGCCGAAGTTCTCAAGGAGGTGCGGCGGCGCGGTGACCAGGAGGTCACCCTGTTCGGCGTTTCCACCGTCCAGGAAGAGATCGGTCTCCGGGGCGGAACCACCAGCACCCATGGCGTCAAGCCGGACCTCGGCATCGTTGTCGAAGTCTGCTTCGCCAGCGACTATCCTGACTACGACCATAAACATGCCGGTGAAATTCGGCTTGGTCGTGGCCCGGTCCTGGCCCGGGGCCCGAACATCAACCCGGTTTTGTTCAACCTGTTGGTCGAAACCGCAGAACAGGAGAAACTGCCGGTACAGATCATGGGCGTGCCTCGCGCAACCGGCACCGACGCCAATGTCATGCAACTGGCTCACGGTGGTGTGGCGACGGCCCTGGTCAACGTGCCGCTGCGCTATATGCATACGCCTGTCGAAGTGCTCGATCTGGCGGACCTGGACGCCGCGGTCAAGCTGCTGGCGGCGCTCTGCGCCCGGATCAAACCCGGGCAGAGCTTCATCCCTGATTAAGGAAAATTCTTGAAAGGAAGATTAACGCAGAGGCGCAGTGGCGCAGAGAACTTATTTTAGGGACAAGCCAAAGCACTCGGTTTTCGTTTTTGCCTCATTCACCCTGCTGGATCAAGGACTGCAAGGCAGTCCGGCAAAATCCGCATTCGAAAAAAAACGCTATGAATTCATTTAGGCGACTTTATTCTCTGCGTCTCCGCGCCTCTGCGTTAATCATATGAACCAAACACTCTCTCCACAAAAAAACCTTGACAACCACCAGGGATTTCGATAAATTCTCCGCTTCTGTGAGCCCCGTTCCCCATTCACAGAACCGTTTTTAGAGAGGATACAATGAGCACATTGACTGCTAAGAAAGCCGACGTCCAGAAAGCCTGGTATGTCGTCGACCTTGAAGACAGGGTCCTGGGCCGGGCCGCGACTGAAATCGCCCGCGTCCTGCGTGGCAAGCACAAGGCGATCTATTCACCCAGTGTGGATACCGGCGACTTCGTGGTTGTGGTCAACGCAGGGAAGGTTCGTTTGACCGGCCACAAACTGGACCAGAAAATCTATTATCGCCACAGCGGCTATCCCGGCGGCATTAAAAGCCTCAATGCGGCGCAAATGCTCGAGAAGAAGCCTGAGGAAGTCATCCGCAAGGCGGTCAAGGGCATGCTGCCCAAGAATCGTCTCGGCCGGCAGATGTTCAAGAAGCTGAAAGTCTACAGCGGCGGCGAGCACCCGCATCAGGCGCAGCAGCCCAAAGAACTCAAGATTTAAGCAACCCAGGAGATATCGAGAATGGCCGAACAGAAATTTTACGCCACCGGCAAGCGGAAAACTTCCGTAGCCCGGGTCTGGATGAAGCCCGGCAACGGTGATATCACGATCAACAAGTCAACAATGGACACCTACTTCGGGCGCGAAACGTCCAAGATGGTGGTCCGCCAGCCTCTCGAACTGACCGACAACATCGGCAAGTTCGACATTTTCGTCAATGTCGAAGGCGGCGGCCCTTCCGGTCAGGCCGGAGCGATCAAGCACGGCATCACCAAGGCCCTGCTCGAGGTGGACCCTGAACTGCGGGCAACGCTGAAAAAGGCCGGGTTCATCACCCGCGACAGCCGCATCAAGGAACGCAAGAAGTACGGTAAAGCCGGTGCGCGCCGGAGCTTCCAGTTCTCCAAGCGTTAATCCTGCACGCGGCAGCGCTGGATCTGTAAAGTATTCGGAAAGGGAAGCCCGCGGGTTTCCCTTTCTGCGTTTCAGCCGGCGGGCAAACCATCACAGGTGAAGGAGCCTTCAATGTATAGAGTGTCCGTGGTCGGAGCCAGCGGTTATACCGGGGCCGAACTTCTCAGGCTGCTGGCCGGCCATGACCAGGTCGCTATCGCCAGCGTGACATCCAGACAGTACGCCGGCCAGCCGGTCAGCGCTCAATTTCCGTCTCTGCGCGGCTGCGTCGAGCGCGAATTCGAGCTTTTCGACCCGGCCGCAATGGCGAAGAACGCCGATGTCGTGTTCACGGCGGTGCCTCATCAAACCGCTATGGAGATGGTGCCGGCACTGCTTGACTGCGGGGTCAGAGTCATCGATCTGTCGGCGGATTTCCGGTTGAGCGATGCGGATGTCTATGCTTCCTGGTACCAGCAGCATACGGCCCCGGAACTGCTGGATGAGGCTGTTTACGGCCTGCCCGAACTGTTTCGGGGCGAGCTGTCGGCTGCTCGTCTGGTGGCCAATCCCGGCTGCTATCCGACCGGCGCCGCCCTCGCTCTGGCGCCGCTCCTGGAAGAGCGGCTTATCCAGCCGGCATCGATCGTCATCGACAGCAAGTCGGGGGCGAGCGGAGCGGGGCGCGGCGCCAAGGTCCCCAGTCTGTTCTGTGAGGTGAACGAAGGTTTCAGGGCCTACGGTTTACCCCGGCACCGGCATACGCCGGAGATTGAACAAACCCTCGGTCGTCTGGCCGGCAGTGCCGTGACCATCAGCTTCACTCCCCACCTGGTGCCGGCCAATCGCGGTATCCTGACGACCTGCTATGCGGCTCTTGACGGCAGACTTGATCAAACCGCTTTGCTCGAGCGGTTTACCGAGTACTACCTGGAGGAGCCGTTCGTGAGGGTCCTGCCAACCGGGCAGCTGCCGAATATCGCCCACGTCGCGGGCAGCAATTTCTGCGATATCGGTCTGGTAACCGACCCGAGGACCGGGCGGGTCGTGGTGATTTCCGCCATCGACAACCTGGTCAAAGGTGCTGCCGGACAGGCGGTGCAGAATATGAACCTGCTGCTGGAACTGCCGGAAACCGCAGGGCTGCTGCAGCCGCCGGTTTTTCCGTAAATAGTGTCCATCCGGAAACTCCGAATGGACCTAGATGAAGTTTTCGAGCTGGAGCTGAAAACTAAATAGAGGAACCCCGGCAGTTGGATCCTGGATAATGCCTAGACGCCCAGACGCATAAAGAATTTTTGCTTTTACTTTTCAAACCCTCCCTGCGACTCTGCGCTCTGGCGTTAAAATGTTTCTCCTACCTCTTGGATCAAATCTTCCTGTCGGCCGAAAACTCGCTCTTGCTTTCCAGAAGTCTGCTTTGGGAAGCTTTTCGGTAGACCTTCTTCCCGCCACAGAGTGATGAACGCTTCGGCCATCTCCGGATCGAACTGGCTGCCGGCATGGTCCTGAATCTCCTGGATCACAACCGCAGGGGACATTGCCTTGCGGTAAGGGCGGTCCGAGGTCATGGCGTCGTAGGTGTCACAGACGGCCAGAATCCTGGCTTCAGGAAGGATTCCCTGGCTGTGCAGACCGTTTGGGTAGCCCTGTCCGTCCCAGCGCTCATGATGTTGTTCTATGATTTCGCGAATCGGACCCAGGAAACTGATCGGTTCGAGAATCCTGACACCGATCGAGGGATGCATTTTGAGCACCTCGAAATCGGATTGGCTTAACTTTTCCTTTTTGTGAAGCAGGTTGATATCAATGCCGATCTTGCCGATGTCATCGAGGATGGCAGCCTGTTCGAGCCGCTTGAGCATCTCCCGATTAAAGCCCATTTTGCTGGCCAGGGCGACACTGTAGCGAGTTACGCGGTCCGAGTGACCGCGGGTATAGGCGTCGCTGGCTTCGATGGCGGACACCAGCGCTTGCACGGTGGCCAGATAGGTCTGCTGCTGTTCCTCGTAAAGACGTGCATTACGAATGGCGACACTGGCCTGGGTGGCGATAGTCGCCAGCAGTTCCAGGTCAGCAGGCGAAAAAGGGCTGCCATCCTGCGGGTTGGCCACGGTGATTGCTCCGAAGACCTGCTCATTCTCGACCAGGGGGGGCACAGATCACCGATTCCCTGGCGAAGCCCAGGCGGCTCATTTTACTGAATTCGCGTGATTCCTCAATATCCCGGATCAGCAGCGGTTGTTTGTTGCGGAACACCCAGTTGCTGACGCCGCCCTCCCGAAGCGGGATTTTTTTCTGTCAGATTAAATTCATATGGCAGCCCCTCCGCTCCGCCGACCGTCAAGTGACCGCTCTCCGGCTCGAGCATCAGGATATAGGCGGTCTGCGCCTCAAGGGTTTCTACCCCTTTCCGGCTCAATATATTCAGCAGTTTGGGAAGCTTAATCGTCGAGCTGATGACCAGTCCGGTTTTGTAGAGTGCCTGAAGACGCGTAATGGCCTGTTGGAGATTGGTATTTTTCTCTTCGAGTTCGCTGGCAAGGTCGGCGATCTTGTCGTTGGCTTCTTCGATTTCCTCGATACGCTCCTCAAGGTTGATATTGAGATATTCAATTTCCTTGAGCCGCTCCTCGAGGGCGATATTCATGGTCTGTATTTCTTCACCGTGAAAGAGTTTTTCCTGGGAGACAGCCAGCGCGCGCTCGTTGCGGACCGTGGTCTCCATCAGCTCGCGCAACCGCTGGATCATGTAATTGAATTTGCTGGAGAGCAGGGTCATTTCATCGGAACTGGTCACGTTCGCATGGACATTCTCGAAATCTCCCGATTCGACCTGTTCCATGGCTGTCACCAGATGCCGGATCGGCCGGTCCACGTAAATCAGGAGAAAAGCGGACAAGGCGAGCACCAGTATGGCCAGCATGACGCCGGATGATACAAGGGTCGCCGTACGTCCTTCCGTGCGCAGGGAGGAGAGTGCGTCCAGCGACAGCTGCAGATTGAGAACGCCCAGGACCCGGTTGGTTTCTGCATGGCAGGAATAGCAGGCGGGGCCATTGTAAATCGGAATCAGGGAAGTGAATTGGTCTTTGCCGGAGGTGTTCTGCCGATAGGTATAGCGGCCGGTCCGGTAGGCCAGAAGCTCGGCAGTGGCGACCAGGTCGCCGATCTCCTGCTGCCGGGCCGAGATCAGGACCCGTCCCGATTCATCGAAGATGCGGACGCTGGTAATCGCCGCCTCGTCTTGGATTTTCGCTATAATCTCGCCGACTCGGTGGTTTTTGCCGCTGGCCATGTCGGTAATGATGCTGTTGCGAATGGTTTCGATGAGCAGCCGGCTGTGTTCATCGGCCATTTTGGACAGCATGGCCTCCTGGGTCTTGAGGTTGTACCAGGTGGTCAGGCCGATGGCAACCAGCAGAATAACTGCCGTCAGACAGAGGAATTTGACTTTCAGGGAGGTCATTGAAAAGTTCACCGACGATAATCAATAAATTTCATATAATTAAACGCATCCTGACATAAATAGCCGTTTAATTAAACCGTCTTTTTACGAGACAGACAGTGATTTCACCGTGCTCGAGCGATCATCATCCGCGCACGCAAGACAGGGGTCCTTCTTGACAGGCCGCCGCTAGGAGATTAAGATACCGTGCTTTTCCAGCCGTAACGAGTTCTGGAAAATGTTCCGGGAGCGCGGCTCCAGGGTTCGTCAGTCGGAACGCCGCTTTTTGCACTCAGCAAAAATTTGCAAATATCCGGCCATTTTCAAGCGGCCCTGGTCATAAGAGGATCAATGTGGAATTTATCATTGTTGTCATCGGCATCATTCTGATTTTCGAGGGCCTGCCCTGGTTCTTATCGCCGGGCAGCGCCAAAAAGGTGCTGTGGCAGCTGGTTTCCATCGAGGACCGGACCCTGCGCGGCATAGGTTTGGTGCTGATGACCCTCGGCCTGCTGTTGGTCTATCTGGTCCGGGGCTGAGCGCCGTGTGCAGCAGAGAAATCCGGTCTGGAAACGTTTAACTGGTATCCATCCGGAAACTCTGGTTGGGTACAGTAAAGTTTTCGATTTGGTAACGAGAAGTTTTCGTCACGGCAAGCAAGTCCTTAGATTGGCGCAGCCAAGTCGGAAAAGAACCGTTCCCGGACGGAAACGAACTGAAAAGAGTCGCTGGTGCGTTTGCCTGATT
>Ga0102929_1000376_pt1 | contig 25775 bp, 21 predicted proteins | sample SalPonR1_B_D2_MG_FD_78510 | JGI IMG/M metagenome (GOLD analysis project Ga0102929, IMG submission 78510) | Salt pond soil microbial communities from South San Francisco under conditions of wetland restoration - Salt Pond MetaG R1_B_D2_MG | ecosystem: Environmental > Aquatic > Marine > Intertidal... | reverse complement strand
TTTACTGGCGCTGAGCGTCTTCCTTTTTGCCGTCTTCAGCGACGAAGGCTTCCGTTCGCGCTTTCTCCGCCCGTGACGACCAGGTGCACCATCCTCCCAGGACCAGCACCACGGTCGCGCTGATCCAGCTCAGCGTCGTCCAGCCGAGGGCAAAGAACTGGCGCAGGTTGATCACAATCAACGCCACCGCCACGACAATGACAACAATACAGGTACTGCGGTTACAGAGGGTGCAGGAGGGTCGCGTGCGCGGAAACAGCTTGTTTTCCAGCAACGTGATCGCCGCCGGCAGGATCAGCATCGTGGCAACGCCGGCGAGCAGCAGAATGGCCGCGATGAAGATGCCCACTGTCTGGTAAGGGACCAGCGGTGCCAGCAGCAGTGGTAAAAACCCGATGCCGACAACGATGGCATTGCGGGCGATGGCACGCGACGGTTCGCCAAAAACCGGCCCGGCCGTTTTTTCCCAGGAACCGTAGTCGGTGTACATCATGCGGCTGCGGGTCAGAAAATGGATGGCATAGTCGACCGAGAGCCCCAGGCTCAGAGAAGAGAGCACCGCCACGGGCATGTCGTAGTCTTTGCCGATGAACCCGATCAGGCCATAGGTCATGGCGATGGTCACCGTCAGCGGCGCCATGCACAGGATACCCCACAGGGCCGAGCGGTAGAGCAGGGTCATCATCAGGAATACGGCCAGGAAACTGCCCAGCAGCGCCTCGAGCATACCCTTGACCATCTTCTCCTGCCAGACCACGTTGATGTAGGTCAGACCGAACCAGTCGTGTCGCAACTCGTAAACGGGGTCGAGCGCTTCCATATGCTCCTTGAGCGCAGCGACCGCCTCGACGGGAGCCTGAGCGATCGTCTCCTCAATCCCTTGCAGGCTCCGGCCGGATTCACGGATATAGCCCGCCACTGACCGCAAAACCGGGCGGAAATGTTGTGGATTCTCACGCACCATCGACTCGGCTTCCCCCCCCGAGGCGTCCCAGAACTGCAGCCAGTCGTTGACGCTTCGCGCCACAATGCTCATGTCGCGGTTGTCTCCGCTGGTCAACTGCAGCCAGACGACGCCGGTGCGGTAGTCCGGGGTGACGAAATGCCAGAGATCCTGCGGGCGGTGGCTGTTCTGAAACTGCAGCAGACTCTGCGCCACGGCGCCCTTGCTGTCGGGGACCCGCATGGCCTCCTCTTCGGTAATCACGTGGCCGTCACGCTCGACGCCCACCATCAGCTCGCGATGAACCGTCTCCACGATATCCGTGACCGAGTTGGACTTGCCGACCAATCCGCCAAGCTCGGTGTTCATGTAGTGCTGCAGAGCACCGATCCAACGAAGCGTCTGCGGATTTTTGAAAATCTCCGGCTTGGCGGCTTCGGCCTCATCCGGAACGCGCTGCGCTGCAGTTGGCGCCTCGGCTGTCTTTCCCCCCAGGCCCGCCGGCAGCGCGGGACCTGAGCCGTTTTCTGAAATCGCGCCGTTGCCCAGCCCGGAGGGCAAGGCTGGACCGTTGCCATTTTCTTTCTGCGAAGAGTCGGCATTCATCCCGGATGGCAACGCCGGCCCTTTATCCTGTCCTTTCGCGTTCTTCTCATCCTCGCCTTCTCTGCTGTTCCTTTTCTCCTCCATCGGCGGGAGCTTGGGAGCGTCTTCGGAGCGGAAGGCAAGGTAGGCCATGTAGGTCCCGCCGAAGTGATCGTTGAGAACCTTGTCCGCGATGCGGATGGGATGCCCCTCGTCGAACCACTTGGTCGGATTGTCGTTGACCCGGATCAGGCTGATTCCGTAGCCGGAGATTGCCAGCGCCGCAGCGCTGACGATGATGATGACCCGGGCGCGCCGGTAAGTGCCCCGGCCCGTTGCCTGCAATACGCGTCCCAGCATGGTCTTGCCTGCAGGATCATCATCGCCGGAGGCATGCCTGGCGCCGAAGTCGTCCAGCACCTTCTTGGGAAGAACGGAAATAAACGCCGGCACGAGCAGAATCGAGCACAGCCAGGCCACGATGACGCCGAAGGCCACGAACAGACCGAAGACCTGGACCGGGGGAATCGGCGCCAGGGCCAGGGAGGCGAAGCCGATTGCGGTCGTCAAGGTCGTATAGAGCATGGGCGTGAACAGCCCGCTCATCAGTTCCTGGATGGTCTTTTTACGATCCCGGGTTTTCTGGTAGCGGTCGAAGAATTCGGAAATAACGTGCACATCGTCGAGAACCGCGATCGGCACGATGAAAATCGGGATCATGGAACTCATGATGTGCACGGTGTTGCCCGTGATCACCAGCAGGGACATGGTGGCCAGCGTCGCGATCAGGGCGTCCCAGATCGCCGGCAGAATCACCAGGGCCGAGCGGAAGAAGAACCACATGAGCAGAAAGATGATCACCATGGCCACCGGCGCCGAGATCGCCATCTGCTTGAACATCTGCACGCCGAAGGTGTCTTCGGCAACCGGCAGGCCGGTGATGTGGTAGTTCTCGGCGCCCTCAAGTTCTGCGACATGGCTCTTGATAATCTTGCCGGGGAGAGCCGCTTCGAGCCACAGCCGTTTCAGTCGGTACTGCTCGCGTTCGCCAAGGGTATCGCCTTTTGCGAGCAGTTCCCGCCCTTCTTCGCTCAGCGACCGGCGCTTCGATTCATCGGGTGCCAGCCATTCGCCATCTCCTTTTCGACCCATCCAGGCGTTGAGATCGGCGACGAAAGCGTCCACGGCTTTGCTGCGCTTATCGAGCAGCAACTGCGCCCGTTCTTTGAATTCAGAAGAAGCATTGTGCTGCCGGGCCGCACGTTCATAGCGGGAGATGACACCTTGCCATTCATCCACCTCTTTCCGCACATCCAGCAGCTTCTTCTGCGTTTCCGAAGAAAGTTCCCGCCATATGTCCCGAACCAGCACCGGGCCCTGCCCTTCGGATGCGACCGCCAGCTGGTCGAGAAGTGCGTTGAAACTCCCCACCTCCGAAGGAAAAAGGCGCGACGGGTTTTCGATCTTCTGCTGCAGGGCGGAATAGATGCGGTATGTCACATCTTTGGCGGTGATAGGCAGATACAGGGCAACCGCCCTGCCGTCCTCCGAGACCAGCGTCCCCTCCAGAAAGGGAATATCGAGGGCTTTGCGCTTTACCGCCTGGGCGGCTTCCAGGGTTTCCGGCGGCTGAGGCATCAGCCACTCGAACCGCACCACGCCCGCGCCGCCCGACTCCACGTTATCGACCATGGAAGGCGCGATCATATCCTGCTGCACGACTCCGGCGAACTCTGCGGGGTCTTCCGGATCGCGCCAGCGAAGCCCCCGGGAGAATTCAGTCAGGGCATAAATCTTCCGCAGGGATTGGGGAGTGAAAACCCCGTGCTCCTCGTCCTCGGGATTGACGATGCCGACGACGATCATGTCGTTCAGAGACATGATCTCCTTCATGCGGTCGTGAAAGACACGCACCGGTTCGTCGTCCGGCAGCATGTTTTCCGGGTCGGTGTCGATCTTCAGCGAATGCAGGGGGGCAAAGGTACGCGGCCAGAGGCTGGGCAGCGCCGCCAGAAGGGTAAGGACGATGGTGGCACCGACAATCATCGAAGCGATGAGCTTCGGATGCTCGACCGCAAACCGGCCAATCTTGCTTCCAGTATTCATGACATCTCTCGCAAAAGAATTTCAGAGGCTGCCGCGCGCAGACAGATCGCGGCGGCAGACCCATTCCAATGCAAAACCTTTTTCTTCCCGGTAGCTTGCCCGAATTGCATGACAGCAATTGTACCCGATTTTATTCGGGATGCACGCAGGGATTCCCCGAAAAACCATCGCACTTCAGGTAAACCCGCAGCACATCGGCGTTCACCGCCCATTTGCTATTGCTGCGGTGACTGAATAATGAAATCTAGGAGGTTGTCGTCGTGGCAGGAAAATTATGGGGATGGAGGAATGAGAACCGACCTACTCATCGGCCGCCGCTTTTTGCAGGCGCAGATCATCGTACCAGGCTGTCGCCTGCGCGCCGGTGTCGTCCGTATCGGTCATGATGGCGATGGCGCCGGCCTGGGGCGGATCCTCGCCGAAGGCCCTGCGGAAATCGCTGACGATATTGCGCCGCACGGTCATCCATTTCCCGGCCTGGTCCGGACCGCTGGCCACGACCAGCATCATGGCGTTGTCGGTATAGGCATTCGCCAGGATCTCGCCTTCCGGCAGATGATTGGCCCAGATATAGTTAAGGGTCCGGGTTTTCGGGAAAAACCAGTGCGGGAAAATCACATAGACCCGGGCAGCGTAGTCGTCCCCCTGCTTGCTGTGTGCATCGCCCCGGGCGATGGTATCCCGGATTTTCCAGCGCCAGGAGAGAACCGGCCATTGGCCGGGGTCGAACTCTATTTCGTAAACCAATCCCGAGGCAGCCGAACTGCTTTCGGCTCTCAGCACATGGTTCGCACCGTCCTTGACAACCTGGTAGCGGGTTTCACCGGCAAAACTTTTGACGGACCAGCCCGGCGCAAGGCCGTTCTCGAAATCATCGATAAGAATCCGTTCGTCAGCAGCCCCGACCGGGGCAACGGCCAGAAACAGGATGATGAGTGAAAAGTTCAGCAGCAATTTCATAGAGAGATATCTCTGCAAAGGGTTGATTGCGGCGCACCCATCTGGCCGGCTGACCATCCCGCTGGGTGAAAGCCGGCATCGACCGGGCGGATCAGGGGCTACAAATCATTCAGCAGTCGGTAAACCTTCTGCTCAAGGTCCCAGACGGCCGCCGCCCTGGCCGGCTCTTTTTCTTCCTCGAACTGAAGTCGGGCCCAATCGAGCTGTTTATGCGCCGAAATCAGAATCGGCGTCAGGTCCGCCTCCAGCCGCATGCGGGGGATCTCACCCACCCGTTCCAGAGATTCCTGAAGAATTTTCAAGGCCCGGGCGACTTTGCGCGCGCCCTGACCTTCGTCAAGACCCTGAGTCCGCAAATCGCCGAGCAGGAAGTCGACCTCACGGGTGATCTCGCGATAGCGGTCTGAAATGGCCATAGCCGGGTCACCTTTCCTCTGCAGAAGAGTCCTCATCCTAGTCAATCGATCCGGCAATGACAACCGCAAAAACCGGAATGGGTTGACTCTCCAGCGGCTCGCCTGTTAAGCTTTGCAGACAATCTCAAAGCATCGAGCCCTGGGGGAGTAGACTTACTGAGAGTTCCGCACCGGGCGGGACGACCCCTTGAACCTGATCCGGGTCATACCGGCGTAGGGAAGTGGCCATTCAACCGGGCAATCATGCCCGGCAGAGAGCCGCGTTCAGCGGCTTTTCACGTTTTATGCGGATAACAGTCAACGAACGGGAACATCATCTGCCACCTGGCGTAACCCTCGCCCGGCTGCGCAGCGAAATCAAGCCGGACGCCGACCTGATGATCGTCAACGGCTACCCGGCGGATGCCGATCAGCGTCTCGCAGAAGGCGACCAGGTGGTTTTGATTCGCCGCGGCGAACAGCCGGCCGAAGAAGAACTGGATGCCCTGCTTTCGGCCCGGCACAGTCCCGGCATACAGACCCGCTTGCGGAAAGCCTGCGTCGGCATCGCCGGGGTCGGCGGGCTTGGCTCTGCGGTGGCTCTGGCCCTGGCCCGGCTCGGCGTCGGCCAGCTGATCGTCGCCGATTTCGATATGGTCGAGCCCTCCAACTTGAATCGCCAGCAATACTTCCTGGACCAGATCGGCCTGCCCAAGGTTTATGCCCTGCGCGATACTTTGCGACGCATCAACCCCCATGTTCGGCTGACGGCCTGCCACCTGAAACTGACCGCTGCCAACCTCGGGGAAATTTTTACCCCCGTGCAGGTCTTGGTCGAAGCCTTCGACCGGGTCGACCAGAAGGTCATGCTGGTCGAAACCTTCGCCGCCTGCTGCCCGGAAACGCCGATTGTGACCGGCTCCGGGATGGCCGGCTACGAGCCGGCCAACAGCATTCAGACCCGGCAGAGCGGACAACGGCTGTTCGTCTGCGGCGACGGAGAAACCGCCGCCGGCCCCGGCGTCGGCTTAATGTCGCCGCGCGTCGGCATCGTCGCCCACCATCAGGCCAATGCGGTTCTGCGGCTCCTGCTGGAGCTCGCGCCCTGATCCTTGCTGCATGGACAAACGGATGACAATCACATTAAACGGAAAGCCCCGGGAAATTGCAGACGGCATGACCGTCGCCGGCCTGCTGCAGGAGCTGCGGATCGAGCAAAAACAGGTGGTGGTCGAACGCAACGCCGCCATTCTGCCGAAACAACGCTATGCGGAAGAGACCCTTGCCGAGGGCGACATCCTGGAGATTGTCCACTTTGTGGGCGGCGGCTGACTTCAACGCTGGAGAGAAAAAAACCATGAATCCTGAATCCCGCAGATATCGGGTTTCCCGGAGAAGGAATCATTATGGATAAACTGGTGATCGCAGGTCGCGAGTTCACCTCCCGCCTGATGGTCGGCACCGGCAAGTTTTCCTCCAACGCGGCGATGGTCGCGGCCATGGAAGGCTCGGCAACGGAAATCGTCACGGTCGCCCTGCGCCGGGTGGACATCGATAATCCCGGCGACAGCATGCTTGCCCATATCGACCGCTCCCGCTACCTGCTGCTGCCCAACACCAGCGGCGCCCGCGATGCGGAGGAAGCGGTCCGTCTGGCCCGGCTGGCGAGAGCGGCCGGCTGCGAACCCTGGGTCAAGCTGGAAGTGACCCCGGACCCCTATTACCTGCTGCCGGACCCCATCGAAACCCTCAAGGCTGCGGAGATACTGGTCAAGGATGGTTTCGTCGTCCTGCCTTACATCAATGCCGACCCGGTCCTGGCCAAGCGTCTCCAGGAAGCGGGCACCGCCACGGTCATGCCGCTCGGATCCCCCATCGGCACCAACAAGGGAGTGCGGACCCGGGATTCGATCGCCATTATCATCGAACAGGCAATCATCCCGGTGGTGGTTGATGCCGGGCTGGGCGCCCCTTCGCATGCCGCGGAAGCGATGGAGATGGGCGCTGATGCCGTCCTGGTCAACACAGCGCTCGCCGTGGCCGATGAGCCGGGCAGAATGGGCGCAGCTTTCCGCAAGGGTGTCGAAGCCGGCAGGGAAGCCTTTCTGGCCGGTCTCGGCGCGCCGAGCGAGCGCGCCGAAGCCAGCAGCCCCCTGACCGGTTTTCTGCATGAATAAAAGCGGTCGCCAAGCCGCATGATCACTTTTTACGGTTCGTGCTACCATGGCTCTGTCGGCCCGGCGCCTATCCGGCCATCATGACCGCGGACCAAACCTCAACATTGCAACCCGACGAAATCAGCCAATGAGCTATGCCACTATCCTCAATCAGTATGACCCGCAGCAGCTTGCCGCCCAGATCGGAAAACGCACCGCCGCGGACGTCAAGTGCGCCCTGGCAGCAGACCGCCTGACCCCCCGGGATCTCCAGGCCCTGCTGTCGCCGGCGGCCGAGCCCTACCTGGAGCAGATGGCGCAGAAAGCGCACCGCATCACCCAGCGCCGCTTCGGCAAAACCATCCTGCTTTATGCACCCCTGTATCTCTCCAACGAATGCAGCAACGGCTGCCTTTATTGCGGCTTCAACGCCACCAACCAGGTTCCGCGCAAGACCCTCAGCCTGGATGAGGTCGAACGGGAGGCCGGCATCCTGCATCGCCAGGGATTTCGCCATGTCCTGCTGGTGACCGGGGAGTCTCCCGGCAAAGCGGACCTTGCCTTCCTGGCGGCCGCCGCCGAACGGATCAAGCCGTTTTTCAGTTCGATCTCCATCGAAATCTATCCGCTGGAGACCGACGGCTATCGGCAGATGGTCGCGGCCGGCGTCGACGGCCTGACCATCTACCAGGAAACCTACGATCGGCAGCTCTACGCCGAACTGCACCCCTTCGGCCCCAAGCGGGATTACGATTTCCGGCTTTTGACCCCGGAACGTGCCGGCCAGGCCGGACTGCGCAGGATCGGCATCGGCTTCCTGCAGGGACTGGGTGATTTCCGTTCGGAGGCGTTCTTCACCGGCCTGCACGCCCAGTACCTGGCAAAACATTGCTGGCGCAGTCAGATCAGCGTCTCCTTTCCACGCATGCGCCCGGCCGCCGGCTGCTTCCAGCCGCCCAACCCGGTTTCGGACCGGCAGCTCACCCAGCTGATCTGCACCATGCGCCTGCTGCTGCACGATGCCGGGCTGGTCCTGTCCACCCGCGAGAGCGCTGGTTTGCGCGACAACCTCCTGCCGCTGGGCATCACCCAGGTCAGCGCCGGCTCCTGCACCTCCCCCGGCGGCTACGCCGAAGGCGGGAAGAGCACCGAGCAGTTCGCCATCGATGATGACCGGAGCCCGGCGGAAGTGGCAAACATGCTCCGTGCCAAGGGCTACGATCCGGTCTGGAAAGACTGGGACGAGGCTTTCCTCCGCAAAGAAACCGGGTAACCCTCAACCTGCCGCGAATAGAGATCGTCATGGCCAGCCGGGTCCCATTTTCCGTCTACCTGATTACCGACCGCCACCTGGTTCCTCCCGGCCACACCTTGCTCTCCGCCATCGAGGCCGCCCTGCGCGGAGGGGTCTGCGCCGTGCAACTCCGCGAAAAAGACTTGACCGCCGGCGACCTTTTGCCACTTGCCATGGAAATGAGGGCCCTGACCCGTGACTATCAGGCCCGGCTGCTGATCAATGATCGGGTCGATGTCGCCCTGGCCTGCGGTGCGGACGGCGTCCACCTGGGTGAAAGATCCCTGCCTGCAGACATCGTGCGTCAAATTCTTGGTCCCCGGCCATTGATTGGCGTGTCGACCCACAGTCTGCAAGGCGCGCTGGCCGCAGCAGCCCGGAGCGCCGATTTCATGACCTACGGCCCGGTTTTCGCCACGCCCTCGAAATTGGCTTATGGTCCTCCCAAAGGCCTCGCCGCGCTGAAGGCCGTCTGCGGCAGAGTGCCATTGCCCGTCTATGCTCTCGGCGGCATTCAGTCTGCCCATCAAGAATCCATCCGGGCTGCAGGCGCTGCCGGCGTCGCTCTGATTTCCGCGATCCTGGCCGCCCCCGATCCGCAGGCCGCAGCACGCGGATTCAACTTGTCCTCCCATCAATCTTCGATAGAATAGAGGGTAACCGCAGAAGATTGCTGGATTCACGGCTTTCCCGTCCGGCAGGGCCCGCCCCGCCGGCGGTTTTTCTTACGGAGGACGTCCGCTCTCGCATGGACATCGCCCTGACCCTCATCATCCTGCTGGGTGCCATCATTCTGTTCGCGACCGAATGGCTGCGCATGGACCTGGTCAGTATGCTGGTTCTGCTGACCCTGGCGCTCACCGGCCTGGTCACCGTCGAAGACGCTTTTGCCGGCTTCAGCAATCCCGCCGTGATTACCGTTGCCGCCGTTTTTGTCCTGAGCGCGGGAATTTCCAGTACCGGCGCCATAAGCAAGGTCGGCGAGCGGCTGATTGAATGGACCGGTCACAGCCCCATGCTTCTGACCGCATCCATCATGGCGACGGTTGCGGTCTTTTCGGCATTCATTAACAATATCGGGGCTACTGCCATCCTGATGCCGGTGGTCGTCATGGTCGCCCGGAAGCTCAAGGTGGCCCCCAGCAAGCTGCTGATTCCTCTGGCGTTCGGGTCCCTGCTCGGCGGTGTCTGCACCCTGATCGGCACCCCACCGAACATCCTCATGAACATCCTGATGCAGGAATATGCCGGCCGCTCCTTTTCCATGTTTTCCTTTACGCCGGTCGGCGTCGTCCTGCTTTTGTTCGGCATCGGCTATATGACCTTTCTGGGCCGTCATCTGCTGCCCAGCCGAAAATCCGGGACACTGACCGAGGCCTATCAGGTCAAGAGCTATGTGACCGAGGTGGAAATCCAGCCGGATTCGTCTTATGCGGGCCAGACCATTGCCCAAAGCGACCTGGAACGGGAGCTGAATCTGAAGATCCGGGCCCTGATGCGTAACCAGCAGAAGATCCCCCAGCCGCGCCGCAATCGCAAGCTGGCCGCCGGCGACATCCTGTTCATCGAGGGCGATACCGCCGATGTCCTCAAGCTGAAAAACAAAAAAGGGCTGTCGGTGGTCCAGGAGCGCGACCACCCGGTGCCGAACAGCACCAGCCGGGACCTGGTGGTGGTCGAGGCCTCCCTGACCCCGACCAGTGAAATGGTGGGCAAAACTCTACGCCAGGTGCGCTTCGCCAATACCTACGGCCTGACGGTTCTCGCCATCTGGCGCAGCGGGGCTCCGGTGGTGCGCAAGGTTGACCGTGTCGTTCTCCGCTTCGGCGACGTCCTGCTGTTGCAGGGCTCCGAGGAAAACGTCCACCACCTCGGCCGCGAACACGGCTTCCTGCTGCTTGGTGGAGTGGAGCCGATTCCCTATCGTCCGCGCCTGGCCCCCATCGCGATCGGCATCCTGGCCGCGGTGATACTGCTCAGTACCCTGGGCGTTCTGCCGATCATGCTGGCGGCGACTTCCGGGGCCATGATCATGGTTCTGACGCGCTGCTTGACCCCCAAGGAAGCCTACGAGAGCATCGACTGGCCAATCCTCATGCTGATTGCCGGCACCTTGCCGCTCGGCCATGCCCTGGAGAACAGCGGTGCGGCCCGCCTGCTGGCCGACCTGATCATCGGCGGGGTCGGCGCCTACGGCCCCTGGGTTGTCCTGGGCGCCGTCTTTCTGATTACCTTCAGCTTGACGGAAGTGATGAGTCACGCCGCCGCGGCCGTTCTGGTCGCGCCGATCGCCTATAACGCCGCCGTCGACATGGCCGTCTCGCCTGAACCCTTTTTCATGGCCGTGGCCGTCGCTGCCTCGATGTGCTTCATGACGCCCATCAGCCACCAGAGCAATGCCCTGGTTATGGGCCCTGGCGGCTATAAATTCTACGACTACCTCAAGGTCGGGGCGCCTCTCAACCTGTCGATCTGGCTGCTGGCCACCCTCCTCATCCCCCTGGTTTTTCCCTTTTGAGAAGTGCTCAAGCGACCTTCGGCCCGTCAGCGAGGTTTTTTCCCCAAGACCCGGCACCGATCGAACACATCCATTGCAAGGCGGAGTTTCATCGGAATTTTCCATTTGACCTCTCGGCTTCTTCCGCCTACTCTATCCCGGATTTGACCAGCTGCCGTTCCAGCCAAGCGAAAACCCCGGATTTGAAACGATCATCCCATGCGCTTCGACATTCATGTCCACACCGATATTTCCGCCTGCAGTGCGCTGAGCATCGAAGAGATCCTGCAAAACGCCAGAGGACTCGGGCTCGACGGCGTCTGTATTACGGATCATGAAAGCATTGGCGTCAGGGACCGGGTTGCTGAAGGGTTGCAGGCCGACGGCCTCTGTCTGATCTTCGGTATGGAATACTCGACCGCCGACGGCGATTTTCTCTTGTTCGGGCCGGTCGAGGATCTGCCGCTCGGTCTCGAGGCCCGAGAACTGCTGCTCCAATTTTCCTCCCTGGGCGGCGTCGCAATTGCCGCGCATCCCTTCCGGACCGACCGCCCCACCAGCGAGTTCGTGGTCAGGGACGGCCTCTGCACGATCATCGAGGGCATCAACGGCCGCAACCGCGAGATCGAGAACCTCCGCTGCCAGGCCTGGCAGAGCCGCTACGGGGTCAAGCTGGCTGGCGGCAGCGACGCACACTCCCTGGCGGAACTGGGCCGGATCGTGATCCGGATGCCCGGTCCGGTGGGCAACCGGGACGAGTTCGTCGAGGCCCTGCGCAGGGGTCGCTTCAGTCTCGAAGGCTGCACCGACAGAGTCCGATCAATTGCCGCGGACTCCTGAAAAGACCGGACCTGAGATCCTGGTTCAGCCAGGGCCCGTTGAACCTGCCTGCCCCGCCCGCCGTCCGAGGCTCCGATTTTGTGCTATAAAGAAGATGACAAACCGGTAATGACCCGATGGGGAGTTGTTCATGGCGCAAAAATGCATTCTGCTTCTGCTTGACGGTCTCGGCGACCGGGCCTTCCCTGAATTCGAACACCGTACGCCGCTGCAGGCGGCCCATACCCCCACTCTGGATGCCATAGCGCGGCGCGGCGCCAATGGTCTCTACCATGCGGCCCGGCCGGGACAGGCCCTGCCCAGCGAGAACGCCCATTTCGCCATCTTCGGCTACGACCGGCAGGAATTTCCCGGCCGGGGCGCCCTGGAAGCACTTGGTGCAGAAATCGCCCTCGCCCCCACGGACGTCGCCCTGCTCGCCCACCTGGTCGAAGTGCGCGAAGAGAAGGGTCATCTGGTCTTGCAGCGGGACCTGCCGGAGATCGACCCTTCTGAAATTGAGGAACTGACCCAGGCGATCGCCCAATACCAGACGGCAGACATCTCCATCGAATTTTGCCGCACCGGGGGGCTGTTCGGCATCCTGATCCTGCGCGGGGCCGTCGCGGTCCATGTCACCGATACCAACCACATGTGGGAAGGCCGCCCCCTGCCGGAGGTCGAACCCTGGGCGGCATGCCCCGACCCGGAAAAAGCAGGCAATACGGCCAGGGCCTTGAAAGAGTATCTGCTCCAGGCGCATGATCGGCTGCAGTCGCACCCGGTCAACCAGCGCCGCATGGATCAGGGCCGAGGGCCGGTCAATTTTCTGGTCACCCAGCGTCCCGGTCAACTGAAGAGTGTCCCCTCCATGCAGGAACGTTATGGACTGCGGGGACTTTCGATCGCCTCGGGGATGGTCTATTGGGGTTTAAGCCGCTTCCTCGGCCTGGAAGTCTGCAAGGTCAAAGACACCGATGACCCTGGGGCCGACCTGGCCGCACGCCTGGCTTTGGCCCGCCAGGCTCTCGATGACTTCGACTTCATTCATGTCCACACCAAGACGCCGGATCAGGCTGCCCATACCAAAAGCCCCTGGCGGAAACTGGAGGTGATCGAGGCCTTGGACCGCGGCATCGCTGATGAAATCGACGCTTTGCTCGAAGACCCGGCTGTCCTGCTGATTGTCACGGCCGACCACTCCACGCCCAGCGGCGGCCCCCTGATCCATTCCGGCGAACCGGTCCCCTTGACCTTCTGCGGTGAAGGGGTCAGACGCGACGAAGTCAGACGGTTTAATGAAATTGCCGTCGCGGCCGGTGCCCTGGGACAGGTACGCGACAAGGAACTGATTTACCTGGTTCTGAATTATCTCGACCGGGCCAAGCTGGCGGGAATCATGGATACGCCTGTCGATCAGCCTTATTGGCCGGGAAACTACCGGCCCTTCCGGCTGAAACCCGCAGGGGATTTTTGATGGCCTTCAGGTTCTCGCTGGGGGTCATCCATGGCCGTTTTCAGGTCCTGCACAACGATCACCTGCAATATCTGCTGGCTGGCAAGCAACTGTGCCGGCACCTGGTCATCGGCATCACCAACCCCGATCCGACCCTCTCGCGCGAAGACCAAACCGATCTGCACAGGAGCAGTCCGCTGGCCAATCCGCTGACTTATTACGAACGCTACCACCTGGTGCGGACCGCCATGGTTGATGCCGGGGTCGGTGAAGCCGACTTTTCCGTGGTGCCCCTGCCAATCAACCTGCCGGAGCTGTTCCGGTATTACGTGCCGATGGATGCCGTCTTTCTGCTTTCCATCTACGATGATTGGGGCCGGCGCAAATTGTCCATGCTGAGGGAGTTGGGCCTGGCGACCCATGTCCTCTGGGAGGTTCCTGCCGATGAGAAAGGGGTCAGTGCCGAAGATGTCCGCTACCGCATGATCGAGCAGCAGACCTGGGAGCATCTGGTTCCCATAGCGACCGTGCGGCTGATGCGGGAATGGGCGGTGCCGGAGAGGTTGCGGAAAATTGCAGGGAGAGAGCAAATCACCTAGCGGGATTTCCCGGCTGCTTGCGTGGGCAATTACGACCGAGGTCGTCTGAGTGGACCCTGGCCCTGTCCCGCATCGCTGAGAAGCAACGGCAACAGGCGACACCCGGCCGACTTATTGTTCGGCCGGGTGTCGTTGCCGGCGGCGCCTGTTCTACGGCTTGTCCGATTGGCTGGCACGCAGGAATTTGAGGGTATCGAACATCTCCTGCAGATTCTTGTTCTGATACCAGCGGCCGTTGGCGAACACACCGTAATCGGCGCCGGCCATGGCCGAAGCGAACCGGATCGAGTTGCCGTAGAACAGCCACTGCTCGACCCATTTCAATTCAATCGCTTCATCAAAGGGATTCGCCTGCTGAGGGATGCCTCGGGCTAAACCTTCCTGCCAGGCCTGGCTCAGAACCCCGGTGGCCTGGAGGGTCATGTGGTTGGTGGTCTCGATCGACCTGTCCAGCCGCGCGAAGTGCCCTTCGATCCACTGGGCGCTGTGACAGCCGGCGCAGACGGCTTCCATCCTTTCCTGGCGTTCTGCCATCTCCTGTTTACCGATCAGAAACTTGCCGACCGGCTCCCCGCTCAACTCCGTGGGCAGATGCAGGCCGGCCTGGTTGACGATCTTCGTCGTATCGGCATCGATGGGATGGGGGTGGGCATAAGGCAGTCCGAAAATCCGCCAGGGCAGGCGGTCGTTCATCCGATGGCTGCGCTCCGCCAGCACCTGGCCATTTTCGTCAACCACCAGGCTGGCATGACAGGTGGCGCAGGTCGGCGCCGTAAAATCCTTGCCGACGGTCCAGGGGACAGCTTCGAAATCCCAGTTTTTTTCCAGCGATTTAAACAGGTTGCCATGCACACTGACGGAATAAACCTTATAGGCCGGGACATCGGGGCCTTTGTGGCACTGTGCGCAGGTGTAGGGTTTGCGGGCCACTTCGATAGAGAACTGATGCCGCATATGGCAGGAGGAGCAGGCCCCGACGGTGCCGTCCGGGTTCAGACGGCCGACGCCGGCATTCGGCCAGTTGGCCAACACGGGGAACGTCATTTCTCCCATGCTCGTAACCCGGGTTTCCGTGCCGGTGACCTGAACGTCGGTGCCGTGGCAGGAAAGGCAGGAGTCGGCGTTGGTGATTTCGTCCGAGGCCTTGAAATGAATCGCACCTTCACTGAATTCATGCATGCCGTTGGCACTGTCGACCAGCATCTGGTAGACCGGATTGTCCATCAGGTTGGCATGCGCCTGACTCATCAGATTTTCATCGAATTCGTCGACTTCAACCGGGTGGCAGCTGGCGCAGTCGGCCGGCGAGACAACGGTATGGATGGTGTAGCCGTTGTGGTCGAAACTGTCGGGATGCCGGTCGGCATTCAGCATATGACATTCAGCGCAGCCGACGGTGGTTTCGCCAAGTCCCCCGCCAATTTCGGCCGCGGAAATCCGACGCTCTTTCGCATCCTTTTTCAATCCTTCGGCGGGGGTTATCCGGGAGTGCCGGCTCGCCTTCCAGTCGGCCACAATGCCGGGAGTGACCATGGAATGGCATCCGAGACAGCCCTGAGTCTCCGAACTGACTTCGGCAGCGACAGCCATGGCGGGGAGCAGACATATCCCGGCCATAAGCGGCAAAAGCATCGAGGTCATCCAGCGAACGGGAATCAACATGTGAACCTCCTTGACCGGTGACGGCCAACAAAACAAAGATTGATATAGACGGGACCAAGTGGCAGATCCAGGCGATTTATTGGTCGCCCTTAATTTCTACCCGAACTTCAGGGCAATGTCAAAGTCATTTCTGCTTTTAATCGTGCGGGAATAAGAGGTTCATTCGGGAATTTCGGGGGAAGATCTTGATGTTGTAGGTGCGGTCTTCAGACCGCGAATGGGTCTGCCGGTTTTCCTCCCGGTTGCCGACGCCGGAGCCAGGCGTGCGCCGGCCGAAAAAGACCGCTCAACTGTCTGAGCCGCAGGCGAGTTTTGAGCGGTCCGGCCGGCGCACGCGGCTGGCGGAGGAAACCCGTTGTCCGGTTACTGGAAGTCAAAGCCCTGCGGACCGAGCTTCACGGCCGCTTGCCGCGGGGCGTTAGAGAATCTGGCTGAGGAACAGCTTGGTGCGCTCGTGCTGCGGATTATCGAAAAATTCGTGGGGCTCATTCTGCTCGACAATCTGGCCGTCGTCCATGAACATGACCCGGTCGGCGACGCTCTTGGCAAACCCCATTTCGTGCGTCACCACCAGCATGGTCATGCCCTCTTCCGCCAGATCGATCATGACATCGAGGACTTCCTTGATCATTTCGGGATCGAGGGCGGAGGTCGGCTCGTCGAACAGCATGACTTCAGGCTTCATGCACAGGCTGCGGGCGATGGCCACCCTTTGCTGCTGTCCCCCGGAAAGCTGGCCGGGGAACTTCTTGGCCTGCTCCGCAATATGCACCTTTTCCAGGTACAGCATCGCCGCTTCTTCGGCCTCCTTTTTGGGCGTCTTGCGCACCCAGATCGGCCCGAGAGTGAGGTTATCGAGAATTGACAGATGAGGAAAAAGGTTGAAATGCTGAAACACCATGCCGACCTCGGCCCGCACCCTCTCGATGTTCTTGATGTCATTGGTCAATTCCGTGCCGTTGACGATAATCCTGCCCTGCTGGTGCTCTTCCAGCCGGTTGATGCAGCGGATCATGGTCGACTTACCGGATCCGGACGGTCCGCAGACAACGATCCGTTCGCCGCGCTGGACCTCCAGGTTGATATCACTCAGGACGTGGAAATCACCGAACCATTTGTGCATGCCGATGATCTGGATAATAGGCTGTTCCGATTTTTGCGGCTGGGTATCACTCATAACTCTTCCATTCGGCGGCATATGGCCTTCCCGTTTAATGGCCGGTATCCAGTTCCTTTTCCAATCTCCGGCTGTAGCTCGACATGGCGTAGCAGAAAACGAAGTAGAGAATCGCCAGAAAAATATAGGCCTCGGTCGAATAGCCCGTCCACTTTGGATTCGAGAGAGTGACCTTGGTGGTTTTCAGAACATCATACAGAGCGATAATCACCACCAGCGACGTGTCCTTGAAGGCCGAGAGCAGGATTCCTACCGTAGGCGGGATGACAATCTTCAATGCCTGCGGCAGGATGATCAGGCGCATGGACTTGCCGTAGTTCAGGCCCAGGGAATCGGCAGCCTCGTACTGGCCGCGCGGAATGGCCTGCAGACCGCCGCGCACTACCTCGGCGATATAGGCTGCGGTGAACAGGATGATTGCCGCCAGGGCACGCAGCACCTTGTCGACGGTCATGCCGTCCGGCAGGAACAGGGGAAACATGACCGATGACATGAACAGCAGGCTGATCAAAGGGACGCCGCGGATCATTTCAATATAAATCACGCACAGCGATTTGATGGCCGGCATCCGCGAGCGACGGCCAAGGGCCAGCAGGACACCGATCGGATAGGCGCACACCATGCCGAAAAAGGACAGGGTCATGGTCAGCGGCAGACCGCTCCACTGACCGGTTTCCACGACCGGCATGCCGAACACCCCGCCGTACATCAGGGTGGCCATGACAATCAGGCCGATCAACCAGTACCAGAGCAGGGATTTCTTCCAGCGTGCGCGGTCCTTGGAATAGAAAGCCAGACCCAGCATCAGCAGCATGGCCAGAATCGGCCGCCATTCCTGTCCGCTCGGGAAAAAGCCGAGGAAAATGAATTTGACGTTGCGCGGGATAATTGACCAGCAGGCACCCTCGATGTCGCGGCATGCTTCGGCGGAACTGTTCCAGAGACTGTCGATAAAAGCCCATTTGAAAAGCGGCGGGACAACCGCCCAGAGCAGCAGCAGGGTGACAATGGTCAACAGCACGTTGTACCAGGTGTTGAAAAGATTGTCGCGCATCCAGGCGAGCGGCCCGATCTTGATCAATGGCGGCTTCAGGTGTTCTCTGGTGGTTACCGGCGGCGTGGTCATCTCGTCACCTCTCCACCAGGGCCATTTTCTTGTTGTACCAGTTCATGAACAGCGAGGTCGACAGGCTGAAGATCAGGAAGACCACCATAATCAGGGCGACGCCTTCGATCGCCTGCCCGGTCTGGTTGATCATGGTATTGGTCACGGCGACGAAATCGGCGTAGCCGATAGCGATCGCCAGGGAACTGTTCTTGGTCAGGTTCAGCATCTGACTGGTCAGCGGCGGAATAATCACCCGCAGGGCTTGCGGCAGGATCACCAGATGCAGAATCTGGCCTGGCCGCAGGCCAACCGCCATGGCAGCCTCCACCTGGCCCCTGCCGACCGACTGGATGCCGGCGCGGACGATTTCGGCGACGAACGCTGAAGTATAGATCACCAAACCGAACAGCAGGGCGCTGAATTCCGGACTGACCGTGACGCCACCGGTAAAATTGAAGCCACGCAGTTCCGGTATATCCATGGCCGTCGGCGCGCCATGAAAAGCCCACACCAGAAGCGGCAGTCCGATAGCCAAGCCAGTGGTCAGGCGCAAGGCTGGAAAGGGCTGGCCGGTCAGGGCCTGACGCCGTTTCCCCCAACGGTTCATGAACCAACCCAGAATGAACACCCCGAGCAGAGACCACCCCATCGCGCCGTAAGCCGGATGAGCCTCCGGAACAGCGAAAATGATGCCGCGGTTGCATAAAAACAATCCCTCGAAGGGATTCAGCGCCTGTCGGGGAGAGGGAAAAGATTCGTAAAAGATCGCATACCAGAAAAACAACTGCAGCAGGACCGGAATGTTCTGCATCACCTCGATGTAGCCGGCAGCCAGCTTCGAAATCAGCCAGTTGGTCGAAAGGCGGGCGACACCGATAATGGTACCGAGAACCGTCGTCAGGATAATGCCGATGAAAGAGACTTTGATCGTGTTCAGAGCCCCGACCAGTAAAGCTCGCAGGTAACTGTCGGAAGCTGAGTAGCTGATCAGCGATTCGCCGATTTCAAAGGAAGCTTCTTTGTCGAGAAAACCGAAACCGGTGGCGATCGACTGTCTTTCCAGGTTCGCCTGGGTATTGGAGAACAAGTAATAACCCACGCCGAGAACCGCAAGCAGGGCCACCGCCTGAAATACCACGGAGCGCTTGCCTTCATCCCGCCAGAAGGGCGGAGCTGTCGGCTGCGCTGTACTGTTTGGGTGTGCAGTCTGCTTTGCTTTCAAATGAATTGACCGGATTGCAAGGGATCATTCGGACAGCGGCCGCGAGCCATGGCTCGCGGCCGCCATCACGGTCGTTCGGATGTCTGTCTACTTGAAGGGAGGCGAATACATCAGCCCGCCGTTGGTCCAGAGGGCATTCAGGCCCCGTTCCAGGCCCAGTGACGTATTGACGCCGACATTCCGTTCGAAGACTTCGCCATAATTGCCGACCTGTTTGATAATATTGTAGGCCCATTTTTCATCCAGGCCGAGAGCTTCGCCGTTACCCGGTACGACGCCGAGGAAACGCTGGATGACAGGGTCCTTGCTTTTCAGCATTTGGTCGACGTTCTTGGAGGTAATCCCCAACTCCTCGGCATTGATCATGGCCAATACCGAGAAATCGACGATGTCCATGAACTGATCGTCGCCATGGCGAACGGCAGGAGCCAGAGGCTCTTTGGAGATAATTTCCGGGAGGATGACGTAATCCTTGGGATTCGGGGCCACGGCGCGGGTCCCGGCCAGCTGGGAGGCATCCGAGGTCAGCACGTCACAGCGGCCGGCAAAAAAGGTCTTGGCCAGTTCGGAGGTGGATTCGATGACCACGGGGTTCATCTTCATGTTATTGGTACGGAAAAAGTCAGCGGCATTCTGCTCGGTGGTGGTTCCCGGCAAAACGCAGACCGTCGCGCCATCCAGTTCCTTGGCGCTTTTGAGGCCGAGTTGCTTGGGAACCATGAAGGCCTGTCCGTCATAGTAGTTGACGGTGACGAAGTTCAGCCCGAGTTGGGTTTCGCGGCTGAGGGTCCGGGTCGCATTGCGGGTGAGGAGATCAATCTCGCCCGACTGCAGGGCGGTGAAGCGCTGCTGGGCGGTCAGCGGCGTGAATTTGACTTTTTCGGCATCGCCGAAAATGGCAGCGGCGACAGCGCGGGCGGTATCCACATCCAGGCCCTTCCACACGCCTTTCTCGTTTGGCATGCCGAAACCGAACACGCCGCCATTGACGCCGGCCTGGATGAAGCCTTTTTTCTTGACGGCATCCAGATCTTTGCCGGCATGAGCGAAGCCGACCATGACCAGGGTCAGGCACATCAGGAGAACCAGGGCTTTTGCAAACTTCATCGTTTCCTCCATCTCATTGTTAGAGTTGAATGCCCTGAAAGGACATCCTGCTACGATAAAAAGACCGGGCGGAACAGCCCCGGATCGAAACCCTGCAAATGCCGTCAACTTCTAACGTTCCGGTGCGATTAAGAATCACGACCACTTCAAGTATATAGGAAACTGGGGGAGAACTGTCAAACGGAATAAAACGCGATTTTAATTTTATCATTGTTCCGGAAAATCGCAGTGCCCGGTTTCTACGGTAAGGGCAGCCTAGGAGGCTGACGGTCTATCCATGAACTGGCTGCAAATCCGATCCTTCGGCCCATATTTCAGCTCCTTTTTGCCCCATAGCTACGGCTATGCGCCTGCAAACGACCTGAAATCTGTTCTCGAAGCCTCGAATTTTCGCTTTAGTTCGTATAGCCCGACAGGCTCCTAGCTGTTAAAGTCCCATTGAACCTTCAACGGGTCATGATGGCTTGACAAACGCCCTGGTCGCCGGCCTGGTCCATATCATCCTGATCTATTCCCCGCATCAAATTGCCCGCCGCCTGAAAAGCTCCGGCGCCGTGCAAAAATGCCTGCATTGGGCGACCGGAATCCCCTTTCTCGATTTCGGCGTCAGGCTGACCTTGCCAGAGCCGTTGCCTCATCCCGAGCAGTACCGCCCAATCAAAGTTGCCACCCTGAAAAAATCATCGTGGCAATTTCAGGCCACGCAATTGTCCCATTGTTTTCCGTTGTTTCAAAAAGATTGTCTTGTTTTTTCTTGACTAAAAAAATAATGTATGGTCTGCTTCTCCGATAGATCTCACCACCCCGGCAGTTTTTCTGGAGGAAAACAACCATGTCACGGATTTTCACCGACAATTCCCTGGCGATCGGCGGCACCCCGCTGGTACGCCTGAACCGCATTGTTCCCGGCAAGGCCACTGTTCTGGCAAAAATTGAAGGCCGCAACCCGGCCTATTCGGTCAAATGCCGGATCGGCGCCTCGATGATCTGGGATGCGGAGCAAAAGGGCCTGCTGGGTCCGGGCAAAGCCTTGATCGAACCGACCAGCGGCAACACCGGAATTGCCCTGGCTTTTGTCGCCGCGGCTCGCGGCATACCGATTACCCTGACCATGCCCGAGACCATGAGTCTGGAGCGCCGCAAGGTACTCAAGGCCTTTGGTGCCGAACTGGTCCTGACCCCGGGGGCCAAGGGCATGCCCGGCGCCATTGCCGAGGCTGAGCGGCTGGCTGGGGAAGACCCGGACCGCTACCTTCTGCTGCACCAGTTCAAGAACCCGGCGAATCCTGCGATCCATGCGCAGACGACCGGACCGGAAATCTGGGATGACACGAAGGGCGAAATCGACGTGCTGGTCTCAGGGGTCGGCACCGGCGGCACGCTCACCGGCGTCTCCCGTTATCTCAAGCAGACCCGCGGCAGGCAGATTCTTTCAGTGGCCGTCGAGCCGGTCGACAGTCCCGTCATCACGCAAACCCGCGCGGGGCAGGAAATCAAGCCGGGCCCACACAAGATTCAGGGGATCGGCGCAGGTTTTATCCCCGAGACTCTCGACCTCTCTCTGGTCGATCGGGTCGAACAGGTCAGCAACGACGAAGCCATCGATTTCGCCCGCCGCCTGGCTCGCGAAGAAGGGCTCCTCTCCGGTATCTCCTGCGGCGCGGCGACAGCCGCTGCAGCCCGGCTGGCCGCCGACCCGGAGTTTGCCGGTCAAACCATCGTGGTCATTCTGCCGGACTCGGGCGAGCGCTATCTGAGCAGCATCCTGTTCGAAGGTCTTGACTGACAACAGAGAAAGAGTTCGCTGAAGATTGTCAGGCCCCGAAAAATCCCGGATCAAGGTTTTGGGGTTGACAGATGCTAAGCATTTTTCTACTAAATGGAACAACATAAGATTTGCCGACTGGCAGATCTCGTTTTCATCAAGAGTGGCTGAGGGACGGGCCCTGTGACGCCACAGCAACCGGTTCGCATCGTGCGGATGCCAGGTGCTAAATCCCACTCCCAAGAACGGGGGGAAGATGAGAGCGGCGCTACAGGCAATGGCATTTCCTGTAAAGCCCCTTCTCGTCAGTCGAGAAGGGGCTTTTTATTGTCTGCAGCGCCACCTGCAAAAGGAGAAGATCGTCATGGACAAACCCACCGACTGTTCTCGACACACGCGTACCGTGCTGGCCGGCGTCGGCCGCGACCGGGCCACGGGGGCCATCAGCTTTCCCATCTACCCGAGTGCCACTTATCGTCATCCCGCCCTCGGCCAGAGCACGGGGTTTGACTACACCCGCTCCGGCAATCCGACCCGCGCGGTTCTGGAAGAAGCTCTTGCCGACCTGGAGGGCGGCAGTCGGGGGCTGGCGTTTGCCTCGGGCATGGCTGCCTTGACGACCCTCTTCCTGCACTTTGCCGCGGGCGATCACCTGGTGGTTTCGGAAGATCTGTACGGCGGGACCTACCGGGTGCTGGAGCAGATTTTCGGCAAGTTCGAACTCAGCGCCAGTTATGTGGACACCAGCGACACCGCCGCGGTGGCCGCCGCCTGCCGGGCAGAGACCCGGGCCCTGTTGATCGAAACCCCGGGCAATCCGCTGCTTGGCATCGCCGACCTGCCGGCCCTGGTCCGTCTCTGCCGGGAGCGAGGGTTGCTGCTGCTGGTCGACAATACCTTCCTGACCCCGATGCTCCAGCAGCCGTTGCAGCTTGGCGCCGATGTCGTTATCCATTCAGCCACCAAGTACCTCGGCGGACACAATGATCTCTGCGCCGGAGCCTTGGTCGCCCGGGATCCTGACCTTGGCGAGGAATTGTATTTCCTGCAGAATTCGACCGGGGCCATTCTGCCGCCCCAGGACTGCTGGCTGCTGCTGCGCAGCTTGAAAACCCTGGGCCTGCGCATGGAACGCCATTGCCAAAATGCCCGGCATGTGGCTGAATGGCTGCAACGCCAACCGCAGGTCGAAACCGTCTATTACCCCGGCCTGCCGGATCACCCCGGACACCGCCGGAATGCCATCCAGGCAACCGGCCACGGCGGCATGATCTCCTTCCGGCTGGCATCGGCAGAGCAGGCGACCGTGGTCCTGGAGCGACTGGAACGGATTTCCTTCGCGGAAAGCCTCGGCGGGGTCGAGACCCTGATGACCCTGCCGGCCGTCCAGACGCACGCCGACATTCCGGCGGCAGAAAGGGAACGATTGGGTGTCTGCGACAGCCTGCTGCGGCTCTCGGTGGGTATTGAGGACGTGGCGGACATTATCGCGGACCTGGAACAGGCCCTGGCCGCTTCCGATCAACCGCCCCGGAAATTTCCTGATCATGGAGAAAATTCTTATGCCTGAAAAAACTTACAAGCCAGCGACCCTGGTGGTTCACCAGGGAACCGACCGCGATCCCTACACCGGCGCGGCCACGGTGCCCATCTACCAGGCTTCCACCTACCACCATCCGGGCGGACAACAGGGCGACTACGAGTATGCGCGGGGCAGCAATCCGAGTCGCTCCCAGGTGGAAGAAGCCATCGCCCTGCTGGAAGGCGGCTGCGCCGGGTTTGCCTATGCCAGCGGCATGACGGCCATCGCCGCCGGCCTGGCGCTCCTCAAGCCGGGCGATCACCTGATCGCGCCCCGGGACATCTACGGGGGGACCTGGCGATATCTGCAGAAAATTCTGCCTGAGCAAGAGATCAGCACCAGCTTTGTCGACATGCGCGACCAGGAGGCCATCCGGGCGGGCATAACCGCAAAGACGCGCGCCCTGTTCCTGGAGACCCCGTCGAACCCCCAATTCAATGTCACGGACATCCGGGCGGCCGCGGACCTGGCACGAGAGCATGGCCTGCTGACCCTGCTCGACAACACCTTCATGACCCCCTTGAGGCAGCGGCCGCTGGACCTGGGGGTTGACATCGTCGTCCACAGTGCCACCAAATTTCTGGGCGGCCACAGCGACCTGCTGGCCGGCCTGGCGACCACGGCCGATCAGGAAATCGCCCGCCGACTGAAACTCCACCAGGCGGCCCAGGGCGCCGTGCTCGGCCCCTTCGATTCCTTTCTGCTGGCCCGCGGCCTGAAGACTCTCAAGGTCCGTCTCGACGCGGCGGAAAACAATGCCCGGCAACTCGCCGAGAGACTGCAGACTCATCCCGCGGTGAAACGGGTCGTCTTTCCGGGCCTTGCCGACTTTCCGCAAGCCGATCTGCATTTTTCCCAGGCCAGCGGTCCGGGCGCCGTACTCTCTTTCGAACTCGACGACCGCGACCGGGTCAACCAGCTTTTGCAGAAGATCGAACTGCCGATTATCGCCCCCAGCCTGGGCGGCGTGGAAACCATCCTGACCCATTGCTGGAGCATGTCCCATGCCGCGATTCCGGCCTCTGTCAAACAGGAACTCGGCATCGGCCCGAATCTGCTCCGTTTGTCGGTGGGCTTGGAAGATCCGGACGACCTCTGGCAGGACCTGGAGGCCGCCCTGGCCAAGTGAATCGGTTCCGCGCAGACTTTTCCCGACCATCGCCAACCCCGAAACGCACAAAGACCGCCGCGGCGGTCTCTGTTTCCATGGGTGAAGGCGGGCGGCTATTTCTTCTGCCACTGCCCGTTATCGCTTTCGAGATACCAGCCGGCTTCGGCTTTGCCGCGCCAGGACTCGGCGAAAATGGCCTGAACTTCGTCGGTCTTTTCCGGAAAGCCGTTGGCCTTGGCGATTTCCTGATAGAGCCGGCGGCGCGCCTGGTTTTCGGCATCGGCCAGCCGCTTGATTTCGGCCCGCTGCTTGAGACTGAGCCCGTCCGTGGTACGAACCTCCAGCAGGCCGTTGCGGGCGATGCCGAGATTGCCGGCATCCAGGTAGGGTTTCAGCTGCTCGAAGCGGCTTCTCATGTCAGCACGGATGGCTCGAATCTCAGGTGTGCTGACGTTGATATCCTGTTCGGCATAAGCGACTTGCGGCCCCCACCATTGCGGCAGGAAGCTGCTGCCCGGATTGGCTGGCGCCTGCTTTTCGGACGCTTCTTTTTCGCCGTAGACTTCGTCCACGATCCGGTCGGCCGCGCCGCGGATTTCCTCGGCCGGAAAATAGATATTGATGGTGACACAGGAGACCACTGCGGCCACGGCCAGAAGAGTCAGACTCTGCAAAAATTTCTTCATAAAGAGGACCTCCGATTCACGCCCGGGGATGGCTTGAGTGTTCCTCGACTATAACCGACCTGCCGGCAAAATCAATTTTCGGTGCGTTCGATGCGCTTCAGGCGCTTGACCATTTCCTTGAAGGAGATGGTCGGCGAGGAGATGATGACATCGATCTTCGGCGGCAGCCAGCCGCCGTCAACCAGATACTGATCGGAATCGCTCCTGGCGGTTCCCTCCAGGTAGAAAACGTCGTTTTCCAGGGAGCAGAGGAAACCGATTTTGCGGTAGCGGTAGAAATCGATGAACTGGTAGATGCCGCTCGAAAGTGCCGCCGAAAGCCCGCCCTGGCTGAGGGTGTTGAGATTGCGGATCGCCTTGACGCTGATGTTGCGTTCCCCCTGCTCCCGGGTCTCGAAACGGGCGGCAAAGGCCGAGGGCAGCCCGTTGAAGAGCCGCAGATCCTCCACGGACCCGTCGGCGATGCCGTTGATCTCGCCAAAGGAGAAGGTCCGGGTCAATTGGGCGAGGTCGACCCCCCGGAAGCCGACGTCGGCATGATAGGT
>Ga0102929_1000375_pt1 | contig 25776 bp, 25 predicted proteins | sample SalPonR1_B_D2_MG_FD_78510 | JGI IMG/M metagenome (GOLD analysis project Ga0102929, IMG submission 78510) | Salt pond soil microbial communities from South San Francisco under conditions of wetland restoration - Salt Pond MetaG R1_B_D2_MG | ecosystem: Environmental > Aquatic > Marine > Intertidal... | reverse complement strand
CTGTCGGTGCGCGAAACCGAGAAGTTGGCCAAAAAGCCCGTCGGCAACATCTTTTCCGATGGCGCCAAGCCCAAGCAGCGGCAGAACCCCGAGAAAGACGCCGACACCAAAGCGCTCGAAGGTGACCTGTCGGCCAATCTTGGCATGAAAGTCGCGCTCAACCACAAGCCGGGCCAGGAAAAAGGCCAGATCACCATCAGCTACGAGTCACTCGATGAACTTGACACCTTGTGTCGCATTCTCAGCGTCAGTAGCTCGGCCTAGTCCATATAAACAGCATCACGCACGCCAGAACTGCGCCTTGAATCCCCAAGAGCAGCGGTTTGAGCCCGATCATCAGCGAAATCCCGAACACCGCCACAACAGCGATGGTCGAGACACGCTTGACCCGAGGGTTGATCGCGCCGCGTTCGTGCCAATCGACGATGGACGGTCCAAAGCGCGGATGGCTGATCAGCCAATTATGCAGCCGCTCGGAAGACCGTGAAAAGCAATAGGCACCCAACAGCATGAAGGGTACCGTCGGCAAAAGCGGCAGCACCGCGCCGACCATGCCCAATGCGACACTGATCAAGCCCAAAACGGCCCAAAGCGTCCGCACCCTAACCCCCGATCAGGGCGCGGATAATCGCGTTCAGCACTGGCCGGCCCTTGGCTGTGGCGCGCAGATGCCGTGTATCGGTTTCGATCATTCCAAGATCTCGCAATTCATCCAGCCGCTCTTCTGCCAGCGGCTTGCCCGCCAACGCGGCGTGGCGATCAAGGTCGATTCCTTCACGCAGCCGCAACCCCATCATAAGGTATTCATCGGCCTGATCGGCGGGCGAAATGCCTGCCTGCGCCTTTTCGGCGCAACCTCGTCCAACGGCGTCCAGCCATTTTTCCGGGTTCGACCAGGTCTCGGTGGCTTGGCGCATGCCCTCCGATGTGATGCGCCCATGGGCGCCCGGCCCGATCCCGGCATAATCGCCATAGCGCCAATATATCCGGTTATGACGTGATTCAGCGCCCGGTCGGGCATGATTCGAGACCTCATAAGCGCTCATCCCGGCCGCTTCGCACAGCTCTTGGGTGGCGTCATACATATCGGCGCTCAGGTCGTCCTCGGGCAAGCCCCGCAGCCCGCCTTTGGCAAAACGGTCGCCAAAGGCCGTGCCCGGTTCTATGGTCAATTGGTATAGTGACAGATGATCGACCGCCATCGCCAGCGCCTCGCGCAACTCCGCCTGCCAATCGCGCAAGCTCTGATCCTGACGCGCATAGATCAGGTCAAAGCTCACGCGATCAAAGTTTTTTCTAGCAATATCAAAGGCTTGTATTGCTTCGGCGTGGCTGTGAATGCGCCCAAGACGCCGCAAATCCGTATCATTCAGCGCCTGAATGCCCATCGACACGCGCGAAACTCCGGCATCGGCATAGCCGCGAAACCGTCCCGCCTCGACCGAACCGGGATTCGCCTCCAGCGTCACCTCCAGATCATTCGCCACCGGCCAGGCCCGCTGCACCCGTTCAAGGATCGCGCCGACCACCTCCGGGTCCATAAGACTGGGCGTGCCGCCCCCGAAAAACACCGTGTTCAGCACCCGCTCCGGCAACAGGGCGGCATATCGGTCAATCTCGGATAAATAGGCTCTGAGCCAGCGGGATTGGTCGATATCCCGGCGCACATGGCTGTTGAAATCGCAATAGGGGCACTTGGCCTCGCAAAATGGCCAGTGGATATAAAGGCCAAAGCCCCCCTGTTGCCAATCCTCAGCCAAAACAGCCCTGAACCAGCTTGGCAAAGGCATCGGCGCGGTGGCTGATGCGGTTCTTTTCCCAGCGATCCATCTCGCCGAATGTCTGCTCATAGCCCTCGGGCTGGAAGATCGGGTCGTATCCGTGCCCTTCATGGCCGCGCATTGGCCAGACGATCCGCCCTTCGACAATACCGGGGAACACCTCGTCATGGCCATCCGGCCAAGCCAGAACCAGCGTGCAGCAGAACCGCGCGCGCCAGGGCTGTGGCGCGCCGCTTTCCAGCAAGCGGTCATGCGCCTTGCCCATTGCCATGATGAAATCGCGCCCATTGCCGGTTTCCGCCCAATTGGCGGTAAACACCCCCGGCGCACTGTCAAGCGCGTCGATCTCTATCCCCGAATCATCCGAAAGCGCGGGCAAACCGGTGGCACTGGCGGCCGCATGGGCCTTGATCCGGGCATTCCCGACGAAGCTCGTCTCGGTTTCCTCGGGCTCGCTCAGGCCCTTTTCGGCGGCGCCCACCACCGTCACGCCGAAGGGCGCGATCAGGTTGGCGATCTCTTCCAGTTTGCCCGCGTTATGCGTCGCCACCAGCAGGGTATCGCCATCGAATTTACGCATTCACGGCCGCCTTTTGCGCCGATACCAGCTCACCCACGCCTTTCTCGGCCAGGTCCATCAGTTGGTTCATCTGCTCTCGGCTATAGGTCGCGCCCTCGGCGCTCATTTGAACCTCGATCAACTGGCCCGATCCGGTCATGATGAAATTGCCATCAACGCCGGCCTCGCTGTCCTCGGGGTAATCAAGATCCAGCACCGGCTGCCCGGCATAGATGCCGCAGGACACCGCCGCGACCGGATCGACCAGCGGATCGCTGATGATGTCGCCGAGCTTCAGCAGCTTGTTCACCGCCAGCCGCAGCGCGATCCAGCCGCCCGTGATCGACGCGCAACGCGTCCCGCCATCGGCCTGGATCACATCGCAATCCACCGTGATCTGCCGCTCTCCCAAAGCCACCCGGTCGACGCCCGCGCGCAGAGACCGCCCGATCAGGCGCTGAATTTCCACGGTGCGCCCGCCTTGCTTGCCCGCGGTCGCCTCGCGCCGCATCCGCGACGAGGTCGAGCGCGGCAGCATCCCGTATTCCGCCGTCACCCAGCCAAGGCCCGAACCCTTGATGAACGGCGGCACCCGGTCTTCCAGGCTGGCTGTGCACAGAACATGGGTATCACCCATGCGGATCATGCAGGACCCTTCAGCATGTTTCGTGACGCCCGTATCGATTGAAACAGCGCGCATTTCACTTAAATCTCTACCCGAAGGCCGCATGATGTCTTTCCTTTATGAACCAAAGCCGGGGATACAGCCCGCGCCAACCAGATAGCAACCCCGATTGACCTTTTCCACCGCCCGCCTTTAATGGCAGATCAGAGCAGACAGCCCGAGACATGACCGACAGCGGAAAGATACTCGAAGAGATGAACGAACGCTCGCGCGAAGTGTTTCGCCGCGTGGTCGAATCCTATCTGCTGTCCGGCGCGCCCATCGGGTCGCGCACCCTGACCCGCGACCTCAGCGAAAAGGTCAGCGCGGCAACGATCCGCAACGTGATGCAGGACCTCGAATATCTGGGGCTTCTGGAAAGCCCCCATGTCAGCGCCGGGCGCGTGCCCACGCAGGAAGGGCTGCGCATGTTCGTCGATGGCTTGCTCGAGGTGGGCGACCTTCAGAACACCGACCGCAAGATGATCGACGCGACCCTTGGCAGCAACTCACAGGACGTGACCGGCATGCTTGACCGCATCGGCTCGGCCCTGTCGGGCGTCACGCAGGGCGCATCCCTTGTGCTCGCGCCCAAACACGAGGCCCCGATCAAGCATATCGAATTCGTCAGCCTCGCCCATGACCGCGCACTGGTGGTGCTGGTCTTTGGCGACGGCCATGTCGAGAACCGCATCTTCACGCCGCCGCCGGGCCAAACGCCCAGTTCGATGCGCGAGGCGGCCAATTTCCTCAACGCCTTGGCCGAGGGCCGCACGCTCAGCGAATTGCAGCGCGTCATCGCCAGCCAGATCACCGAGCGGCGCCAGGAAATCGACACGCTGGCGCAGGATCTCGTGGAAAGCGGGCTGGCCGTCTGGGATGGCGACGGCGACAGCTATGAGCGCCTGATCGTGCGCGGACAGGCGAATCTGCTGGAAAGCAGCACAGAGCAGGAGGATTTCGAGCGCATTCGCACGCTGTTTGACGACCTTGAACGCAAGCGCGACATCGCCGAATTCCTGGAACTGGCCGATGAAGGCGACGGTGTGCGCATTTTTATCGGCTCCGAGAACAAACTTTTCTCACTTTCGGGTTCCTCTCTGGTGGTGTCTCCATATATGAACGCAGACCGAAAGATCATTGGTGCGGTGGGCGTCATTGGCCCCACCCGCCTGAATTATGGACGCATCGTGCCGATCGTGGACTACACGGCGCAACTGGTTGGCAAGCTGATCGCGGACCGTAGCTAGAGGTGAGACATGGCAGAGCCGAAGAACGACGACTTTCTTGACGATATCGAAGATGCCGAGGCCGAGGAGCACGCTCTTGCCGAGCAGGAGATTTCCGAAACCGAGGCCGAGCTTGAATCGCTGCGCGCCGAACGTGCCGAGCTGCATGACAAGTTCATGCGCGCCCTGGCCGATGCCGAAAACGCGCGCAAACGCTCCGAGAAAGACCGCCGTGAGGCCGAGAATTACGGCGGCTCCAAGCTGTCGCGCGACATGCTGCCCGTTTATGACAACATGAAACGCGCGCTCGAGGCCGCGACCGAAGAACAAAAAGAAGTCTCCGCCGCCCTGATCGAAGGGATCGAGCTGACCATGCGTGAATTGCTCAACGTATTCGCCAAGCATGGCATCACGCGGATTTCACCCGCGGTGGGTGACAAGTTCGACCCCCAGCATCACGAAGCCATGTTCGAAGCCCCCGTGCCCGGCACCAAGGCAGGCGAGATCATCCAGGTTTCGACCGAAGGCTTCCTGCTGCATGACCGCATCCTGCGCCCCGCGCAGGTCGGGGTTTCATCGAACCGCGGCTGATCCACCCGTAGGCCGGGCACCCTGCCCGGCTTACCTCCGCTTTCGACCCGAACACACCCGAAAACCATTCATCCCGCACTATTCCCGCGTCAACGCCTTCAACTCATAGATCAGATCCAACGCCTCGCGCGGGGTCAATTCATCCGGCAAGATATCCGACAACCGCTCTTCAACCCCGGACGCAGGCGGCGCTGGCCGTGGCGCAGGCGGCGGCGGGGTCGCGGAAAACAGCGGCAGATCGTCGATCAGCGCCTTTTGCGCGGTGCCGCCCTCGCGCTCGCCCTTTTCCAGCGCATCCAGAACGACCCGCGCGCGCTCGACCACCGCATCGGGCAGCCCTGCAAGCTTGGCAACCTGCACGCCGTAACTGCGATCGGCCGCACCGCGCCGCACCTCATGCAGGAAAATCACCTCGCCGTCATGTTCCTTGACGCTGACAGTGGCGTTATCAACCCGTTCCAGCTTGTCGCTCAGATTGGTCAGTTCGTGGTAATGCGTCGCGAACAGCGCCCGTGATCCATTGATCCCGTGCAGATGTTCCAGCGTCGCCCAGGCAATCGACAACCCGTCATATGTGGCCGTGCCGCGCCCGATCTCGTCCAGGATCACCAGCGCATGATCGTCCGCCTGATTGAGGATCGCGGCGGTTTCCACCATCTCGACCATAAAGGTGGATCGCCCCCGCGCCAGATCGTCCGATGCCCCGACCCGGCTGAACAACTGGCTGACCATGCCGATATGGGCCTTGCGCGCTGGCACGAAACTGCCCGCCTGCGCCAACAGCGCGATCAATGCGTTCTGGCGCAGGAACGTGGATTTACCGGCCATGTTCGGCCCGGTCAGCAGCCAGATGTCACTTTCGCCGCCCAGATGGCAGTCATTGGCGATAAAGGGTGCGCCGTCACGGCGCAGCGCCTGTTCCACGACGGGATGCCGCCCCGCCTCGATTTCCAGTGCGCGGCTGTCATCCACTTTGGGGCGGCACCAATCCTCGCCGCGCGCCAGATCGGCCAGCGCGGTCGCAAGGTCCAGTTCCGCCAGCGCCCGCGCGGCCTGTGAAACCCCGGCGGATTGCTCCAGAATAGCCGCTTTCAGGCTGTCATAGAGCCGCTTTTCGATCTCAAGCGCCCGCCCGCCCGCGTTCAGGATGCGGGTTTCCATCTCGCTCAGCGGTACGGTGGTAAAGCGCACTTGGTTCGCCGTGGTCTGGCGGTGCTTGAATGTTTCGTTAAGGGGCGCCGACAGCATCTTGTCGGCATGGGTCGCTGTGACCTCCACGAAATAGCCAAGCACATTGTTATGCTTCACCTTGAGGCTCTGAATCCCGGTCAGCTCCTGATATTCGCTCTGCATCGCCGCGATCACGCCGCGCCCCTCGTCGCGTAGCTGTCTCGCCTCGTCCAGTTCCGTGTCATGTCCAGGCGCGATAAAGCCGCCATCGCGTGCCAATAGAGGCGGTTCGGCCACAAGCGCCCGGTCCAGAAGGTCCAAGAGGTCATCATGACCCGTCAGATCGCCCGCCGCTGCGGCCAGCAGGCCGGGCAAATCCTGACTCCCGACAATACCGGCGATCTCCTCGGCCTGCGCCAGCCCGTTGCGGATCGCCGCAAGGTCGCGCGGCCCGCCCCTGTCCAGACCCAGCCGCGACAGCGCGCGATCAAGGTCGGGCACCTTGCGCAGCGCAGCGCGCAGAGCCGCGCTCAGTCGACCCTGTTCCACCGCAAACGCCACTGAATCCAGCCGCTCCTGCACGACATCGCGCACCCGGCTTGGGCTGGATAGCCGCCGCTCCAGCAGCCGCGCGCCACCTGCGGTCATGGTGCGATCCACCGCCGCCAACAGCGACCCGGCCTTGCCGCCGCTCATGGAATGGGTGATTTCCAGGTTGCGGCGCGTGGCGGCGTCGATCTGCATCACCCGCGTTTGTGCCTCGCGTTGGGGTGGCTGCAGCAGCGGCAGATTACCCTTCTGCGTGATCTCCAGATATTCGACGATCGCGCCCATCGCGCCCAGTTCGGGCCGCGTGAACGTGCCGAACGCATCCAGCGTGCCCAGTTTGAACAGATCGCAAAGCCGCTTTTCGCCGCCTGCGCTGTCAAAGGCCGCGCGGCCCAGCTCGCTGTTGGACGCGCCCGATTCATTCACGATTCCAGCCAGATCGGGGCCATCGCCCTCCGCCAGGATCACTTCGCTCGGCGCCAGCCGCGCCAGTTCCGGGCCAAGCCGGATTTCGGCCAGCGGCATGACGTGGAAACTGCCGGTCGAAATATCGACCCAGGCCAGCGCGCCTTCGCCGCGCACCCGCGCAAAGGCCGCCAGGTAATTGTGCCGCCGCGCTTCCAGCAGGCTTTCCTCGGTCAGCGTTCCCGGCGTGACCAGTCGCACCACCTCGCGCCGCACCACCGATTTCGCGCCGCGCTTGCGGGCTTCGTCGGGGCTTTCCATCTGCTCGCAGACCGCCACGCGAAACCCTTTTCGGATCAGCGTCAGCAAATAACCTTCGGCCGAATGCACCGGCACGCCGCACATCGGGATATCCTCGCCCAGATGCTTGCCGCGTTTCGTCAGCGCGATATCCAGTGCTTCGGCCGCCGCCACCGCGTCGTCGAAGAACAGCTCGTAAAAGTCGCCCATCCGATAGAACAGCAACGCCCCCGGATAACCGGCCTTGATCTCAAGATACTGCGCCATCATCGGCGTCACGGCGGATTGCGCTGATGTCACTTCGACCCCCGTCTGATTGGCGTGAACCTTACAAAGCCCCGGCGCGGGCGGAAACCCGAAATCCGGCTAGCAGTTGAGGCGGCGGCAAACCATCGCTATGGAGGATCGAACCAAAACGAACGACCGACGGAATTGCATAAGGCCGCCCCATGTCCAGACCCAGATTCACCCGCGAAGAGGCACTGACCTTCCACCTCGAACCCACGCCCGGCAAGTTCGAGATCCAGGCCACCGTGCCCATGACCACGCAGCGGGATCTGTCGCTGGCCTATTCCCCCGGCGTCGCCGTCCCCTGCGAGGAAATCGCCGCCAATCCCGAACTGGCCTATGATTATACCAACAAGGGCAATCTGGTCGCGGTGATATCGAACGGCACCGCCGTTCTGGGCCTCGGCAATCTCGGCGCGCTGGGCTCCAAGCCGGTGATGGAGGGCAAGGCCGTCCTCTTCAAGCGCTTCGCCGACGTAAATTCGATCGACATCGAACTCGACACCGAGGATCCCGACGAATTCATCAACGCCGTGCGCCTGATGGGGCCGACCTTCGGCGGCATCAACCTCGAAGACATCAAGGCCCCCGAATGTTTCATCATCGAGCAGACGCTCAAGGAACAGATGGACATCCCCGTCTTTCATGACGATCAGCACGGCACCGCCGTCATCTGCGCCGCCGGCCTGATCAACGCGCTACACATCTCGGGCAAGAAACTGGCGGATTGCCGTATCGTGCTCAACGGCGCGGGCGCGGCGGGCATCGCCTGTATCGAACTTCTGAAATCCATGGGCGCGCGCCCGGAAAACTGCATCGCCTGCGATACCAAGGGCGTCATTTACCAAGGGCGCACAGACGGCATGAACCAGTGGAAATCGGCCCACGCCGTCAAGACCGAGCTGCGCACGCTCGAAGAGGCGATGAAGGATGCCGACGTGTTCATCGGCGTCTCGGTGAAGGGCGCGGTGACGCAGGACATGGTCGCCAGCATGGCCGACAATCCGGTGATCTTCGCCATGGCCAATCCCGACCCCGAAATCACCCCCGAAGAGGCCCACGAAGTGCGCGTCGATGCCATCGTCGCCACCGGTCGCTCGGATTACCCCAATCAGGTCAACAACGTGCTGGGCTTTCCCTATCTCTTTCGCGGTGCGCTCGATGTCCATGCCCGCGCGATCAATGACGAGATGAAGATCGCCTGCGCCGAGGCCCTGGCCAGCCTCGCGCGCGCCGATGTGCCTGACGAGGTCGCGGTGGCCTATGGCCGCAAACTGGCCTTCGGGCGCGATTACATCATCCCGACTCCCTTCGATCCGCGCCTCATTCACACCGTGCCGCCCGCCGTGGCGCGGGCCTGCATGGATACCGGCGCCGCCCGCCGTCCCATCGTCGACATGGATGCCTATGAACAATCGCTCAAGGCCCGGCTTGACCCGACCGCCAGCATCCTGCGTTCGATCAACGCCCGTGCCCGCAACGCGCAGGCCCGCATGATCTTTGCCGAGGGCGATGACCCGCGCGTGCTGCGCGCCGCCGTGCAATATCAGCGCACCGGGCTGGGCAAGGCGATCGTGGTGGGCCGCGACGATGACGTGAAGGCCAAGCTGGAGGCCGCGGGCCTTGGCGATGCCGTCCGCGAGATCGAAGTCACCAACGCCGCCAAAAGCGATCAGCTCGAGGACTACAAGGAATTTCTCTATACCCGCCTGCAACGCAAGGGCCATGACCGTCAGGATATCCACCGCATGGCCGCCCGCGACCGGCATGTCTATTCCGCGCTGATGCTGGCGCATGGGCATGGCGACGGGCTTGTCACAGGCGCCACCCGCAAATCCGCTCATGTGATGGAACGCATCAACCACGTCTTTGACGCCGATGCCGAACATGGCGTCGCCGGTGTCACGGCGCTTTTGCACAAGGGGCGGATCGTGCTGATCGCCGACACGCTGGTGCATGAATGGCCCGACGAGGAAGACCTCGCCAATATCGCCACCCGCGCCGCCGGTGTCGCCAGCCACCTGGGCCTTGAGCCGCGCGTCGCCTTCGTCAGCTTCTCGACCTTCGGCTATCCCAAATCCGAACGGGCCGAGAAAATGCACCTCGCGCCCGGTGTTCTGGCGCGCCGTGGCGTGGATTTCGAATACGAGGGCGAGATGACCGTCGATGTGGCACTCAATACGCTGGCGCAGGATGCCTACCCATTCCAGCGCTTGACCGGCCCGGCCAATGTGCTGGTGGTCCCGGCGCGCCATTCGGCGTCGATCTCGGTTAAGCTGATGCAGGAAATGGCCGGCGCCACGGTGATCGGCCCGATTCTCGCCGGGCTCGACAACTCGATTCAGATTTGCTCGACCACCGCCACCGCCAGCGATATCCTTAACATGGCGGTGCTGTCTGCCTGCAAGGTCGGCTGACGGACCCCATCAGTTCACGAAAGGCGCGTCCTGTCCCCACAGGTCGCGCACCCGTTCGTCCCGCTGGCAGGCGTCGCGATACCGCTCATAGGCCGAGGCTTGGGTTTTTGGCCCGAACCGCGTCAGGATCAGCTTTTCGCCCTTGTAATAATCCTGGTGATAATCCTCGGCCTCATAAAACGCTTCGGCCTTCAGGATCGGGGTCACGACAGCCTTGCCAAGCTCCTTCTCGGCCTTGGCCTTGGCGGCCTCCGCTGCCTGCTTTTGCGCCGTATCAGAGACGAAAATCGCGGTTCGATAGCTTTCGCCACGGTCACAGAACTGACCGCCCGCATCCAGCGGATCGACCGAGCGGAAAAACAGGTCATAAAGCTGGCGCGCCGAAACCTTGTCCGGGTTAAACCGGATCTCAACGGCCTCGTAATGCCCGGTGCCGCCGCGCGTGACCTCCTTGTAGGTTGGGTTCTTCACATTGCCGCCGGTATAGCCCGACACGGCCTCGATCACGCCCTCGACTTTCTCGAAATCGGCTTCGACACACCAAAAGCATCCACCGGCCACGGTCAGCACCTCGGTTTCAGCGGCGTGCGCCTTGCCGTGCTCGATGCCAAGGCCGATCACGATCAGCATTGCCAGCAGCCCGGCCTTGATGGTTCTTGTGCGGTTTCCCATGATGGCACCCTCCATTTGCGCCCAATCTGACCGAAGCTAGAGCGCGCGCCAATTCACGCCACCGTGTTATCACGGCTTGGTGATCGCCATTTTGCCCTTGGAAGCGGCGTGCGCCCCCCTTAGCGTCATCGCAAAACCGTAAAAACCCGAGGGCCCCATGACAGACCACCAGACCACCCATCAGGCCGAAGAGGACGCCCGCAACGAAAAGATCGGCATTTGGCTGAATGGCCGGATCGTTCCGCGCCATGAGGCCGTCGTCAGCGTCTATGACAGCGGTTTCATGCTGGGTGACGGCATATGGGAGGGGCTTCGCCTTTATAACGGGACCTGGGCCTTTATTGATGAACATCTCGACAGGCTGTTCGAGGCCGCGAAAGCCATTGATCTCGATATCGGGATGACCCGAGATGAGGTGTTTCAGGCCGTAATAGAGACACAACAGGCCAACAACATGCAGAGTGACGCCCATGCCCGCCTGATGGTGACGCGCGGCCCCAAGACCCGGCCTTTCCAGCATCCTGCGCTCAGCCAGCAAGGGCCGACCATCGCCATCATAATGGAGCATTCAAAGCCCAGTATCGCGCGCCCGATCCATCTGGCGACCGTGCCCCATATCCGGGGCCTGCCGATGACCCAGGACCCCAAGCTGAATTCTCACTCCAAGCTAAACTGCATCCTCGCCTGCATCGCCGCCGAAAAGGCGGGCGCCGACGAAGGCTTGATGCTGGATGTGCATGGTTTCGTGAACACCACCAACGCCTGTAACTTCTTCATCGTGCGCAAGGGCGAAGTCTGGACCAGCACCGGCGACTACTGCATGAACGGCATCACCCGTCAAAAGGTGATCGACCTGTGCCGCGCGAATGACATTCCCGTCTTTGAGCGCAACTTCTCGCTGGTCGATACCTACGGCGCCGACGAGGCATTTCTGACCGGCACTTTCGGCGCGCAGACCCCTGTCGGCCAGATCGACGGACGCCCGATTGGTGGCGCCGCGCCGGGGCCGGTGACGCAACGCCTTCAAGACCTCTACAAGGCTCTGATCCAGCGGGAAACGGCCTGATGCGGATCGCCATGTGGTCCGGCCCGCGCAATCTTTCGACCGCGATGATGTATGCGTTCGGGGCGCGATCCGACTGTGCCGTGACGGATGAGCCCTTCTACGCCGCTTACCTCACGAAAACCGGCCTGCCCCATCCGATGCGGGAGCAGATCATCGCATCCCAGCCCACCGATCCCGAACTGGTCGCCGCGCATCTTCTGGGGCCGGTGCCGGGCGGCAAGGCGCATTTCTACCAAAAGCACATGACCCAGCACATGATCCCCGGCATCCCGCGTGACTGGATGTCCGATGTCGTCAACGTGTTTCTCATTCGCCACCCCGCGCGTGTCGCCGCCAGTTTCTCGGCCAAATATGAAAACCCGACCTTGGCCGAGATCGGGTTCATACAACAGCACGAGCTTTACCAAACGCTTACTTCGGCGGGCGCTGCCCCCGTGGTGATCGATTCATCGGATATCCGGCGCGACCCGGAAACCATGCTGCGCCGCCTTTGCGCCGCCATCGGGTTGGAATGGGATGACGCGATGCTCTCATGGCCCGCCGGCGGCCACGCTTCGGACGGGGTCTGGGCCGCGCATTGGTATGGCGCGGCTCACCGCTCGACCGGTTTCGCCCCGGCCGAAGGTCCGCTTCCCGATCTCGATGGTCCGGCGGCCGGTCTCGCAAGCGATGCGATGCCGGCCTATGATGCCCTTCGCGCCGTCGCGATCTGAGCCGTTTTTCGCGTTCTGTACCAAACACCCGGCCCGCTGGCCGGGGTTTGTACAAAAGCGGCGTACAAAACGGACGATTTGTACGGTTTTCAGCTCTTCAGGCGGCGGTCTCTCGCGGCCAGCAGTTTCAGCCGGAGCGCATTCAACTGGATGAACCCCGCCGCGTCCTTCTGGTCATAGGCGCCCGCATCATCCTCGAAGGTCACATGCGCCTCCGAATAAAGGCTGTGCTCCGACCAGCGCCCGACCGTCCGCGCCAGACCCTTGTAGAGCTTCAGGCGCACGGTTCCGGTCACATGATGTTGTGATTTGTCGATGGCGGCCTGCAACATCTCGCGTTCGGGGCTGTACCAGAACCCATTATAGATCAGCTCCGCATAACGCGGCATCAGCTCATCTTTCAGGTGCGCCGCACCCCGGTCCAGCGTGATCTGCTCGATCCCCCGATGCGCCTCCAGCAACACCGTGCCACCCGGCGTTTCGTAGATCCCGCGCGACTTCATGCCCACAAAGCGCCCCTCGACCAGGTCAAGCCGCCCGATCCCATGCTTGCCGCCCAATTCATTGAGCTTTGTCAATATGTTAGCAGGGCTCATCGGCTCGCCGTTGATGCTGACCGCATCGCCTTTTTCGAACCCGATCTCGATAAATTCCGGCGTATCCGGCGCATCCTCGGGATGCACAGTGCGCTGATAAACATAGTCCGGCGCTTCCACCGCCGGGTCCTCCAGCACCTTGCCTTCGCTCGACGTGTGCAACAGGTTCGCATCCACCGAGAACGGCGCCTCGCCGCGCTTGTCCTTGGCGATTGGAATCTGATTTTGTTCTGCAAAATCAAGCAGTTTGCTTCGGCTGGTCAGATCCCATTCGCGCCAGGGCGCGATCACCTTGATGTCGGGATTAAGCGCATAGGCCGCCAGTTCAAACCGAACCTGGTCATTCCCCTTACCCGTCGCCCCATGCGCCACCGCATCCGCGCCGGTCTCCTCGGCGATCTCCACAAGACGCTTTGAAATCAATGGCCTGGCGATCGAAGTGCCCAGCAGATACTGCCCCTCATATACCGCGTTGGCACGGAACATGGGGAAGACGAAATCGCGCACGAACTCTTCCCGGACATCCTCGATAAAGATGTTTTCCGGTTTGATTCCAAGAAGTTCCGCCTTCTGGCGCGCCGGGTCCAGTTCTTCTCCCTGGCCCAGATCGGCGGTAAAGGTCACCACCTCGCAACCATATTCGGTTTGCAGCCATTTCAGGATGATCGAGGTATCAAGCCCCCCGGAATAGGCCAGCACGACTTTCTTGGGCGCGGACATCGTTTTTCCTTCCGTCAAATATGCGCTCGGCGCTTAGCCGGTTTTGCCCGCAGGGGCAAGATGCCGCCCCCTCGCTCCGGTATTCCCTTGTATGCTTTGCGCCCCACCCTTGCCAGCGCGCAAACATTGCGCCAAGCAAGGCTCATGACAGATTTTCGCACCCTTGCCCAAGCCGCCGAAACCGCGATGCGCGACGTGTTCGAGCCCACGCCCCTTCAGCGTAACGACCACCTGTCCGAGCGTTACGGGGCCAACATCCTGCTCAAGCGCGAAGACCTCTCGCCGGTGCGTTCCTACAAACTGCGCGGCGCCTTCAACGCGATGCGCAAATGTCTGGCTCAGGATTCCGAGGTCTCGCAATTCGTCTGTGCGAGCGCGGGAAACCACGCGCAGGGCGTCGCCTTCATGTGCAGGCATTTCGGGGTGAAGGGCGTCATATTCATGCCGGTCACAACCCCACAGCAAAAGGTCGGCAAGACCGAGAAATTCGGCGGAGATGCCGTTTCGATTCGCCTGACCGGCGATTACTTCGATGATACGCTGGCCGCAGCGCAGGCCTACTGCGCTGAAATCAATGGTCATTTTCTGTCGCCTTTCGATGATGAAGACGTGATCGAAGGTCAGGCTTCGGTCGGGGTCGAGATCGAATCTCAGTTGGAGACGATGCCGGATCGCATCATCATGCCGGTTGGTGGCGGCGGGCTGTCCTCCGGTGTGCGCAGCTATATCGGCGACCGCGCCGCGCTGACCCTGGTCGAGCCATCGGGCGGCGCCTGTCTTGGGGCCGCCCTTCGCGCCGGACAGCCCACGCGGCTTGGCCATGTCGACAGTTTCGCAGACGGCGCAGCCGTTGCGCAAATCGGCGAAAAGACCTTTGCCCGCCTCTCGGGTATCGACCCGAAGGATGTTCTCAGCGTCAGCGAAGACCGGCTTTGCACAACCATGCTCGAGATGCTCAATGTCGAAGGGATCGTTCTTGAACCCGCAGGCGCACTAGCGGTGGATGTGCTCAAGGACTTGGCCGACGTGATCCAGGGCGAGACCGTGGTTTGCGTAACTTCTGGCGGCAATTTCGATTTCGAGCGCTTGCCCGAAGTGAAAGAGCGGGCTCAGCGCTATTCGGGGGTCAAGAAGTACTTCATCCTGCGGATGCCGCAGCGGCCCGGAGCGCTGAAGGATTTCCTGACGATCCTGGGACCGGAGGACGATATCGCCCGCTTCGAATACCTCAAGAAATCGGCCCGGAATTTTGGTTCCGTCCTGATCGGGATCGAAACAACCCGGCCGGAAAATTTCGCGCATATCCAGCGCAAGCTGGAGGCCGCGGGCTTTGATTATCGCGATATCACCGACGATCAGGTTCTCGCAGAGTTCCTGATCTAGAGCGTGCTGATCGCCTGTTGGCGTCCGGCGACGAAGGCCGCGCGAGACCGTTCATAGCTTTTGATGATCTCATGCAGATCGACATGGTCGGATCGCCCCTGCGCCGCTGCGGTTTCGCCCGACTGGCACAGCCCCGCGAAATCCGAAAAGCCAAGGTTCAGCGCGCTGCCCTTGAGAAAATGCAACTGTGCCTCGAGTTTGTCGTGGTCCGAACTGTCTCGAAAGCTGGCGATTTCGGTTTCCACCTCTTCAAGGAAGAGGCCGACGATCTCGTCGAATTCATCGGCACCGATATCGGATTGCAATTCGCTGATTCTGTTCCAGTCGATCATCAATCTATCCGTGCTGCGGGCCAGCCCAGAATGCAGGCTAATCCGTTAACGGCGGGCAAAGAGTGGCGGTGGGATTGTGTCAATTTTAGGATTCACACCACGTTAAACGGCGGTGCGATACCGAGAGCCCAGAAGGCAAAAGGTGGCGCAATTGGGCGAGTCCGTCGAAACGATCGAAGATATTGAAACCGGCGGGGAAGCCATCCGGCAAATCCTTGTCGTCGATGACAGCCGCGTTCAGCGCAAGATCGTCAGCGCGTCGCTCAGGCGCTGGGGCTTCAGCGTGACCGAGGCGGATTCCGCCGCCAACGCGCTTGAACTATGCCGCACGGATCCACCTGACCTCGTGCTGAGCGATTGGATGATGCCGGGCATGACCGGGCTGGAATTCTGCCGCGAGTTTCGTGGCCTTCCGCGCGAGGATTACGGCTATTTCATCCTTCTGACCTCGAAAAGCGAAAAGGAAGAGATCGCACGAGGCCTCGATGCGGGGGCGGATGATTTTCTGACAAAGCCGGTCAATGCCGCCGAACTGCGTGCTCGGATCAAAGCGGGTGACCGTATCCTGAGAATGGAGCGAGAACTGATCGACAAGAACCGATTGATCGCCTCGACCCTGGGAGAACTGCAAAAGCTCTATGATTCTCTCGACAGCGATCTGATCGAGGCGCGCAAGCTACAGCAATCTCTTGTCAGTGACAGGTATCGTGATCTGGGCGTTGCCGAAGCGTCGCTTCTTCTGCGCTCCAGCGGACATGTTGGCGGGGACCTTGTGGGGATGTTTCCGGTCGGGGAATCGAGGATCGGAATCTATGGAATTGACGTGTCCGGGCATGGGATCAGCTCTGCCCTGATGACAGCGCGGCTTGCCGGGTATCTCTCGGCCTCGGCACCGGATCAGAACGTGGCGCTGTTTCGCACTGCGGGGGGCGCCTACGGCATGCGCCCGCCCGCTGACACCATCGCTGCGTTGAACCGGCTGATTCTGGATGAAATGGACACTGAGCATTACTTCACGATGGTTCTGGCGGATGTGGATCTCGCCCGGGGCGAGGTGATCCTTTCCCAGGCGGGGCATCCGCACCCTGCCGTTCAACGCCGCAACGGTAAGATTTGCATGGTGGGCTGCGGGGGCCTTCCTGTCGGGCTGTTGCCGGATGCCGAATACGATCAGGTAAAATTTCATATGGCGCCGGGCGAGCGGCTTCTGATCCACTCGGATGGAATCGTGGAATGTGCCGATGCGCAGGGACGACTGCTTGGCGATGAAGGGCTTGAAACTATCATGCGCGACATGCGCCATACGCATGGGCCAGCGTTTCTGGAGGCGCTTATCTGGAAACTGACCGAGCATGCAGGCGCGGAGGGTTTCAAAGACGATGTCTCGGCGGTCCTGCTGGAATTCAAGCCGCCGTTGGCTGGTCTCTAAGGGCGGCAATCACCCTCACGCGTGCGTGCCATGCCCTTGGACGACGAGTTGCCCTGCCTATATAGACGCGATATGCCACCTTCGGCACACAAGGAAATTCCATGACACTTGGACAGAAAATCGCGTGGGACGACACGATCCTGCCGTTCCAGTTGGACAATGCGGATATCCGCGGACGCGTCGCGCGGCTTGACGGGGTTCTGGACGGAATCCTGAAGCAGCATAATTACCCTGCTCCGGTCGAGGCCCTGGTCGCGGAGATGGCTCTTTTGACCGCGCTGATCGGCCAGACGATCAAGTTGCGCTGGAAGCTGTCCCTTCAGGTTCAATCCAAAGGCCCGGTGCGCATGATCGCGACCGATTATTTCGCCCCCGAGGTCGAAGGCGATCCCGCCAGGATACGTGCCTATGCCAGCTTTGACCGTGATCGCATCACCGAAAGCGCGCCCTATTCGCAAGTCGGCGAGGGGTATTTCGCCGTGCTGATTGACCAGGGCAAGGGCACGGAGCCCTATCAGGGAATCACCGCGCTTGCCGGTGACGGGCTGAGCGCCTGCGCCGAGTCTTATTTCGACCAGTCCGAGCAGCTGCCGACCCGGTTCGCGCTGTCATTCGGGAAATCGACCGAGGCCGACAGCGCCGAACACTGGCGCGCCGGCGGGGTCATGATTCAACACATGCCGCAGATGTCGCCTTATCATCAGGGCGACGCTGACGAAGACGGCATGACGTACATTGTGAACGAGAATGACGAAGAGAACTGGGATCGCGTCAACATGCTGCTCGATACGGTGGATGATCTTGAGCTGATCGGCCCATCGGTCGCGCCTACGGACCTCTTGGTGCGGCTTTTTCACGAGGAAGTGCCCCGTGTCTTCGACCTTCAGGCAGTGCGCTTTGGATGCACCTGTTCCGAAGAACGGGTCCGCAACAGCCTTTCGATCTATTCCGCCAAGGATATCGCCAGAATGACCACTGACGACGGGATCGTGACCGCTGACTGCCAGTTCTGTGGGGCGCATTATCGGCTGGACCCCAAGACACTGGGGTTCGAGGCCGAAGAGGCGCCAGGCGACAATGCATGATCCGCTAAGGCTGGTTCACGAGGCGCTCGAGCGTGCCCGCACCGCATCATCGGATTATGATCTGAATCCCGAAACGGTTCTGCCGCCGGGGCGCAAGCTGCGCCCGGCGGGTGTTCTGGTCCCGATCCTGTGCGAGGGGGCCGCAGCGCGAATTTACCTCACCAAGCGGTCGTCAGCGCTCAAGCATCACCCTGGCCAAATCGCCTTTCCCGGCGGCAAGCAGGATGAGGGCGACGCGGATGTCGTCGCGGCCGCCCTGCGCGAAGCCCATGAGGAAATCGGTCTGGATCCCGCCAATGTCGAGGTTCTGGGCCGGATGCCTTCGCATGAAACTGTAACGGGGTTCATGGTCACGCCCGTGGTTGCCCGTGTCAGGGCGCCGTTTGATCCCCGGCCGGAGCCGGGCGAGGTCGAAGAGGTGTTCGAGGTGCCGTTGATGCATCTTCTGGATTGCGCGCAATTCAGTGTTCAGGCGCGGCGCTGGCGGGGAAACTGGCGAAAATACTATACGGTTCCCTTCGGTCCCTATTACATTTGGGGGGCAACCGCGCGTATCTTGCGGGTGATGGCCGATGCTGCGGAGGCGCAATGAAGCTGACCGGCGACTGGATTGAACGACCCGCCACGCAGGCCGTGTGCCGAATGATCGAACAGGGTGGTCATCAGGCTTTGTTTGTTGGCGGCTGCGTGCGCAACGCGATACTCGGCGCGCCGGTCCATGACATTGACATCGCCACGGACGCCCACCCGGAAACGATCATCACCTTGGCTGAGGGGGCTGGAATGAAGCCAGTTCCCACTGGGTTGGATCACGGCACCGTGACGGTGGTTTCGGATCACGTCCCGCATGAAGTGACCACCTTTCGCCGGGATGTCGAAACCTATGGGCGGCACGCTGTTGTAGCCTATTCCGAAGATGTGGCCGAGGACGCACGGCGGCGTGATTTCACCATGAATGCGCTTTATGCGCGCCCGGACGGCACGGTGATTGACCCGCTGGACGGGCTGAAGGATCTGCAGGCGCGCCATGTCAGGTTCATCAATGATCCCTCGCAGCGCATTCACGAGGATTATCTCAGGATCCTCCGGTTCTTTCGTTTTCATGCGTGGTATGGCGATCCGCAGGGGGGGCTGGACGCCGATGGGCTGGCGGCCGTGGCGGCGCATCTCGACGGTTTGTCAGGCCTCTCGCGCGAACGGGTTGGCGCCGAGATCGTGAAACTGCTGAATGCCGCGGACCCGGCGCCTTCAGTGGCGGCGATGCGTACTTGCGGTGTGCTGGCAATCGTTTTGCCGGGATCGGATGACGGGGCGCTTGCGCCGCTTGTTCATCTTGAGCAACAGGCCGGAATCGCGCCCGAACCGATGCGCCGTCTGGCGGCGCTTGGCGGTGATGGCGTGTCTGGCCGCCTGCGTCTGAGCAAGGCCCAATCCAAGCGGCTGAGCCTGCTGCGGCAGGAGGCATCCAAAGTTACGACTGCACAGGAGCTGGGTTACCGCCACGGCGCCGAGGCGGGCGTTGATGTTCTGCTCTTGCGGTCCGCCCTGCTTGAGCTTCCGTTCGACCCTGCTCTTTGCAGCGTTGTCGCCGAGTCGGCACAGGCGACATTGCCTGTCACACCGCATGACCTGATGCCCGAATATAGTGGTCCTGCGCTTGGGGCGCGACTGGCAGAGCTGGAGCGTCTCTGGATCGACTCGGGGTTTCGGCTGACCCGTGATGAACTGCTTGCAAGGTAAGACGTCGGGATGAAACGAATTCAGATCAACCGGTTGGGTCATCACGGCGACGGCATTGGCGACGGGCCGGCCTATGCGCCGCGGACCCTTCCCGGCGAAGTGATCGAGGCCAATGGCGACGACCGCTTGAGTGATATCCGCATCATCGAGCCCTCGCCTGATCGCGTCGCTCCGCCGTGCCGCCATTTCAAATCCTGCGGTGGCTGCCAGTTACAACATGCGTCGGATGAATTTCTGGCCGCATGGAAACAGGACGTGGTGCGCGCTGCTCTGGATGCCAATGGCCTTTCTGCGGCCGAGTTCCTGCCGATCGCCACGTCTCCGCCACGCTCGCGTCGCCGCGCCACGCTTGCGGCAAGGCGCACCAAAAAGGGCGCGATGGCGGGGTTTCATGCGCGCGGCTCGGATGTGATCGTCGAGATACCGGATTGCCAGTTGCTGCATCCTGATCTGATGCAGGCCTTGCCACTGGCCGAGACGCTGGCCTGTGTCGGCGCAAGCCGCAAGCATAATCTGGCGGTGGCGGTGACACTTTCGCTTAATGGGCTGGACGTGTCGGTTACTGGTGGAAAACCGCTTGATGGGCCATTACGCCTCGAGTTGGCGGCGCTTGCCGGGCGGCAAGACGTGGCGCGCCTGTCCTGGGAAGATGAGGTGATCGCGACCCGTTTGCCGCCAGAGCAGCATTTCGACGGGCTGGCGGTGGTGCCCCCTCCCGGAGCGTTTCTTCAGGCCACGAAGGAGGGCGAAGACATCTTGCGAGAGGATGTGGCGCAGATCGTTGGCGCGGCGAAGAAGGTTGCTGATCTCTTCGCCGGCTGCGGAACCTTCGCGCTACCTTTGGCACGCCGCGCGGCCATGCACGCGGTCGAGGGTGACAAGGCGATGGTCGCGGCCCTTGATATGGGATGGCGCAAGAATGAAGGCCTGAAGGCGGTCACACATGAAGCACGTGACCTTTTCCGGCGACCACTGATGCCAGACGAGCTTGCTCCATTCGATGCCGTCGTCATCGACCCGCCCCGCGCGGGTGCGCAGGCGCAAATCGCCGAGCTGTGCGCCGCATCGGTGCCAACGATCGCCTATGTTTCGTGCAGCCCTGCCAGTTTCGCGAGGGATGCCAAAACGCTGGTTGAACACGGATTTCAGCTTGAAACGATCCGCGTCGTCGATCAGTTTCGATGGTCCGCGCATATCGAACTGGTTGCGGCATTCCGGCGCCATTGAGCCGGACACCAAAACTGTGCTTTGAAAAAACCCAAGATGCGCTAAAATCTCCCGTGAGCAGAAAAGACAGGCGAACTAAGAAAATGAACGTCATTCGTTTGATTGCTGGCGGGTTGTTGTTGGCGGCACTCGCCAGTTGTGGCGCGTCCAAGTTCAAAACTTATCACGGGCCCGAGGTGACAAGGATCATTGTCAACAAGAGCGACCGCAGAATGTATCTGTTGCATCACGAACAGGTGCTGAAGGCATATGATGTAGATCTCGGTTTTGCGCCTGATGGCCACAAGGAAGTCGAAGGTGACGGGAGAACGCCTGAGGGAGACTATCTTATCGACCGGCGTAATCCCAACAGCAGCTTCCACCTGTCGCTGGGCATTTCATATCCGAACGATATCGATGTCTCGCGAGCCGCTGCGGCTGGCATGAGCCCGGGCGGAGACATCTTTATTCACGGCGGGCCGCGGAGTTCGCTGACAAGGCGCCCCGACTGGACCGCGGGCTGCATTGCGGTCACGGATTCGGAAATGGAGGATATCTATGCGATGGTTCGCGACGGAACGCTGATCTCGATTTACCCCTGACAGGGGTAGATTACTGGCCCATGACCAGGGTCCACCAAATCTTGCCGCTATCTTCCTGAAGCCAAGAGAAGCCCAGTTGTCGGGCGTCTGGAGCAAGAATGACATCCCGCGTTGTCGGCTCCTCCATCCACGCAGCAAGGGTTTCCACCTCGGTTTCGTAGGTTTCCGAGATATTCTCGCCGACCAGTTCGCCCTGGTATCCGACGCGGCGCACCCGGTCGATCGGGGACGAACCGTCCGATCCGAAATGCCAGGGCCGGTTCTGGATGGACATATCACGCGAATGTGTCGCCGCCGCCGCGTTGAGCTTCGAGTTGAGCTCCACGGGTTGTTGGCCTGCGGCCTGCCGCAGAGAATTAACCGAGTCGAGCATGCGAAACTGAATTTGCGCGGCCTGATTGTCGCGGATTCGATAGACCTTGGGGAGCGGTTTGCCATCCGGGCCGAGTTGCGGCTCGGGTGGCGGCGCGGCACAGGCCGAAAGCGCCAGAAGTGCCGAGAGAAGCAATATAAAAACGCGCACCATGATCGCCATCCTGCTGATTTCGGTTCACAAGCTCTAGCGCGGGTTGCGCTGTGTTTCAAACCCACATCCCACACGAAATGCGAAATCGCGCCGGTTTGAATTGCGACTGCGGCTTGCGCGCCATATATTCAGGAGTCAAAGATAGAATCCAAGCCGGAGTTCAGATATGGCTTCCAAGTTCGCAAAGCCGCTAAACCGCCGCATGTTTCTTGCCGGAAGCGCAGCGGCAGCAGGGGTGCCCGCCTTCGCGCAGAACCTTGATGGTGACGACACCGTCGAGATCGAAGAAAGCGTAAAGCAGGCGGTGCGCCGTAATATTTCGAGTTTCCGGTCGCTTGACTGGCAGCCCTATTTTTCAAACCTGAATAACGGTGCGATCCTGGTCGACATATCCTCGCGTGCCTTGCATTACTGGTCGGAAGGCGGGGAAACCTACAAGCTCTACCCGTCGAGCGTGCCGCTTTCCGAGGATTTGACTCGCCGTGGTCGCACCAGTGTCGTGCGCAAGGTCGAGGGGCCAAGCTGGCGGCCCACTCCGGCAATGCTCAAGCGCAATCCGGAATGGCCGGCATATGTGGGCCCGGGTCCTGACAATCCGCTCGGCACCCATGCGCTTTACTTGGGCTGGACCTATTATCGGATTCACGGAACGCACGACACGCGCAAGATTGGGCGTCGCTCGTCCAATGGCTGCATCGGCCTTTACAACGAGCATATTTCCGAACTTTTCAAGTTGGCAAAGATTGGCACGCAAGTGTTGCTAATTTGACGAAATAACGCCCGTCTTTTTCTGTGAAAGGCATTGTTGCGTTTGCAAACTAATTAGATTGCTGCATAGAGAAGTTCACGAGGTTAGACTTGGGTGCTTGTTGCCAAAATGAACGGCAGCAAGCCAGTATCAGGAGGATATAATGAAGAAACTCGTTCTCGCCGCTGCATTGACCGCCGCTGCTTCGACCGCTTTTGCCGGCAACATGCAAGAGCCCGTCATGGAAGCTCCGGTTGTTGTTGAAGAAACCACCGCAAGCTCGTCCGCAGCCGGTGTGTGGATTCCGCTGACGATCCTGGCAATCATCGCGGCTGCGATTGCAGCTGACGCCTGATTACGTCAGACACGGTTGATAATGCGAAAAGGCAGTGGATCATCCACTGCCTTTTTGTTTGTCGTTCTGTGCGTTTCTGCCTGACAGGGCGGGATTTCAGTCAAGCCAGCCCTTGAGGTTGTTTTCGACCACTGCGGCAAGCGCCTTGATATGCGCTTCATTGTCGTTGAGGCAGGGAATATAGGTGAATTGCTCACCGCCCGCCTCTTCGAAACTTTCCCGGATCTCTTCATTGATCTCTTCCAGCGTTTCGATGCAATCCGCAGAGAAGGCCGGTGCGATGACTGCGATCTTTTTCTTACCTTGCTTGGCCAGTTCGGCAACGTGCTCGACAGTGTAGGGTTTCAACCACTCTTCCGGGCCGAAAACCGACTGGAAGGTCGTCGTGATCTGGGTATCGTCCCAGCCAAGCCGCTCCTTCAGCAGGCGCGTCGTTTTCTGACATTGGCAATGATAGGGATCCCCCTGCAACAGGTAACGCTTGGGCATCCCGTGATATGAAACCACCAGAATATCCGGCCGGTCGCTGATATCCGAATAGGCATCCTCGACGGATTTCGCCAGGGCCTCGATATATTCCGGTTTGTCGAAATAGGGCTCTGCGACGCGTGCGATGGGTTGCCATGTCTCATCCATCAGGGCGCGAAAGAACTGGTCGTTCGCAGTGGCAGAAGTGGCACCGGCATAGTGCGGATAGAGCGGGAAGAACAGGATCCGGGTGCAGCCCGCCTTGACCATTTCGCGAACCTTGGATTTCGTGGACGGGTTCCCGTAGCGCATGCAGAAATCCACCATCACCTGATCGCCATAACGTTGATGCAGCGCCTCGGCCATTCTGGCGGTCTGGTCGCGGGTGATGGTCATCAGAGGGCTTTCGTTCTTTTCCTCGTTCCAGATGGATTTATAGGCTTCGCCGCTGGTAAAGGGGCGCTTGGTCAGGATGATCAACTGCAAAAGGGGCTGCCATTTCCACGGGCTGTAGTCGATCACACGGCGATCCGACAGGAATTCGTTCAGATAGCGGCGCATCGGCCAGTAGCCATAGTGATCCGGCGTGCCCAGATTGGCGAGAAGAACCCCTGTCTTGGGTTTCGCGATGGCGGGATGATCGGCCGGAGCGTTCTCCGGGCGTACCGCGTCGGTGCCTGCGTCAAGCATTTCCAGTACCTCGTTGTGGCGGATTTCGCATCAAGATAGCCGCTTCATAGTATCGTCAATCCTTGAGCGCTGTTTCTTTCGTTCCAAGTGCGTCGGCAAGTCGCGCCGAGGCAGAGCCGGGACGCATGGGTTTTGGCTGGCTTTCGTCAGGGGCCCAGCCGGTCAGCACCATCAAATCGAAGGTTGCCGGGATGCGTCCGTCTGCGTCGCCAAAGCTGTCAGCGTATATTTCGCAAGCGCGGCGCATCACGTCGCGGCGCATTGGTTTTCTGGGTCGGCCCTCAAGCGCGCTGACCTCTCCCATGGCGCGCAGATCGCGCATCAGAGCAAGCACGGACGGATATGTCGCTGTCAGCTGTACGTTATCTGCGACCGGCAGTGCGAACCCCGCCCTTTGCATCAGGCCGCCCAGATCGCGGATTTCGCCCATCGGAGCCACGCGCGGCGACAGACCTCCGGTTACATCGGATTCCGCCTGTGCAAGGGCGCTGCGCAATTGGTGCAGGGTCGTGCCCCCGAAGAAGATTCCCAGAAACAGACCATCGGGGCGCATCGCGCGGCGCGACTGAATCAGCTGCCCGACGGGATCATTCGCCCAGTGCAGGCACATCGCATGTACAAGCAAATCGACACTGCCCTCCGAGAGCGCCAACGTTTCGTCATCCGCATGAAGGCTGGCTTCGGGCAGTTGGTTTTTCCAAAAGGCAGGAAAACCGGTGACCACAGCGGTATTCGAAAACGACCTGTTAACCAGAGAGAGGCGATCCTCGATCTCGGCGGCGGCGGCTTCGTGAAGGAAAAACGCGGGCGCGCGCATCGCCCGGTGACGGTTTCGGACAAGCGCGGCACGGTCGGTGATATGGTTCATCATGCGGGGAAGAATAGGATGCGCGGCCAGGCTTTTCAAACCATGTTGCGGCTTCTTTACCCGCCAAGATGCACTATTTGCGGCGAGCCCGTCGAAAGCGATTTCGGTCTTTGCGGCCCATGTTGGCGGGATACTCCGCTGATTTCGGGATTGTGCTGCGAAACCTGCGGTGTCCCGCTACCGGGCGAGGGTTCGGGGCAGGCAGAATTCTGTGACGACTGCCTGACCATCGCCCGCCCCTGGAGCAAAGGGCGCGCTGCGGTTCTTTATCGTGACAACGGTCGCAAGCTGGTTCTGGCGCTCAAGCACGGGGACAGGCATGATATTGTTCGTCCCGCGGCGCAATGGATGGCGGGCGCGGCAAGGCCAATTCTGAGCCAAGATATGACGATCGCACCGATTCCACTGCATTGGACGCGCTTCTTGCGTCGACGATTCAATCAATCCGCTTTGCTGGCGCAAGCGGTCGCAACACATCTCGATTTGCCATATTGCCCAGATTTGCTGATCCGAAGCCGGCGCACCCGCGTTCTTGACGGGCTTGGCCGGGACGGGCGCCATGAGACCCTGTGCGGGGCGATCAAGGCGCATGCCGGTCGGCGCCATCATCTCGATGGGCGGGTG
>Ga0102929_1000368_pt1 | contig 26103 bp, 29 predicted proteins | sample SalPonR1_B_D2_MG_FD_78510 | JGI IMG/M metagenome (GOLD analysis project Ga0102929, IMG submission 78510) | Salt pond soil microbial communities from South San Francisco under conditions of wetland restoration - Salt Pond MetaG R1_B_D2_MG | ecosystem: Environmental > Aquatic > Marine > Intertidal... | reverse complement strand
GGTAAGAGAGATATGCGCCCCTTCGTTCAGCAGAAAGCGCACGATGATCGCCGCCTTCTGTCGCCGGGTGAGATGCGCCCCATGAACAGGTGCCCCCACCGCATGAGTGGGTTCTATACGCGCGATGCTGGTTCTGCTCATGCCATTCCCCGGGTGAGTTCTCGGGGAAAGTAAGTCATGAGAGGTAAAGATTTTCTAAGGCCCGCCGGATTTCCCGGCAGCCATCCTCGGTAATCCTGCGGCCCGGCGGATCAGCCCGTGGGAACAGGTGTGCAGGTGCTGGACTCAGCGTCCCATACCGTGCCGTTGGCACAGCTCATGACGTGTTTATCATGGGCGCCGCTACAGCCCGGCCCGGCAAGCGCCGCCGAGCCGAAACAGGCTGCGATGGCGGCGATAATCAGTGGCTTGGTCATGGAAACCTCCCGCGTTGTGCGCTCCAGTGTAGCATGAAACGGGCCTAATTCCTAATCTCAGTAGGCGTAGCTCACGCCGGTCGTGATCGCCTCGCGCAGCGATGCCTCGGCCCATGTGCCTGCGCCACCCTGATCACGTATGATCAATAGCTGTTCGCGCGCGCCGACCAGATCACCCTGTTCAACAAGCGCCTGTCCCATATAAGAGCGCGCGAGGATGTTGGTTGGGGTCTTCTCAAGCGCCTTTGAGTAGTAGGCCATGCCAAGGGCCATATCGCCCGCCTTGCGGTGGGTGAAACCCCAGTAGGTCAGCACACGGTCCTCGGTTTGGTCGGACATTTCGCGCAGGACGTTCTGAGCATGGATGATTTGACCGTCATGGGCCAGCTCGCGCACCGCCGCGTATAGCGTGTCATCGTCAAGTGTCTCGGTCGCGGCGGTGACGCAGGATTTCGTTTTCTTGTCCCAGATTTTTCCGTCTGTGCATGTCTTTGTTGTTTCGGTCGGTTCCGGGGCGCTTCCGCCTCCGGCGGCGAGCGCGATGGTCGGGACCAGAAGGGCGGTGGCAAGTATGGCTCGGAACATGAAAAACTCCCTGCAAAGACATGCTTTGCAGAGAGTTTAGCGCGGTTCGGAACCGGGGCGAGGATTATTCACCGAACACCCGTGAGAAGATCGTATCGACATGCTTGGTGTGATAGCCCAGATCGAATTTTTCCTCGATCTGCTCGGGGGTGAGGGCGGCGAGCACATCGTCGTCGCCCAAAAGCTCGGTCTTGAAATCCTTGCCTTCTTCCCAGACTTTCATCGCGTTGCGTTGCACCAGTTTATAGGCGTCCTCGCGGCTCACTCCGGCTTGGGTCAGGGCAAGAAGCACCCGTTGTGACATCACCAGCCCGCGGAATTTATGCATATTGGCCAGCATGTTGTCGGGATAGATCACCAGCTTGTCGATCACCTGGGTGAGGCGGACCAGCGCGAAATCAAGTGTGATCGTGGCGTCGGGGCCGATGTTGCGCTCGACCGAGGAGTGCGAGATGTCGCGTTCGTGCCAGAGCGCCACGTTTTCCATGGCGGGCACGACCGCCATCCGAACAAGACGTGCCAGACCGGTGAGGTTTTCGGTCAGAACGGGATTGCGCTTGTGCGGCATGGCCGACGAGCCTTTCTGACCCTTTGAGAAGAACTCCTCGCCCTCCAGCACCTCGGTGCGCTGCATGTGGCGGACCTCGATAGCGACGTTTTCGATCGAGCTGGCGACCACGCCAAGCGCGGCAAAGAAGGCGGCGTGACGGTCGCGCGGAATGACCTGCGTGCTGATCGGTTCGGGTTCGAGCCCGAGTTTCTCACAGACATGTTCTTCGACACGGGGGTCGATATTGGCGAAGGTGCCGACCGCCCCCGAGATGGCGCCGGTGGCGATCTCGTAGCGCGCCTTTTCGAGGCGGTTCAGGTTGCGGTCCATCTCGGCGTAGAAGCGTGCGAAGGTGAGGCCCATCGTGGTCGGTTCGGCGTGGATGCCGTGGCTGCGGCCGATGCGGACGGTGTCCTTGTGTTCATAGGCGCGGCGTTTGAGCGCCTCGAGCAGAGCTTTCATATCTTCGATGAGAAGGTCCGACGCGCGCACGAGTTGCACGTTAAAGCAGGTGTCGAGCACGTCCGAGCTTGTCATGCCTTGGTGAACGAAGCGCGCCTCGTCGCTGCCCACATGTTCGGCCAGATGCGTGAGAAAGGCGATCACGTCATGTTTGGTCACGGCCTCGATCTCGTCGATGCGAGCCACGTCGAACTCCACATCCTTGGCCTTCCAGACGGCATCGGCGTTTTCGCGGGGGATGACGCCCAGATCGGCCATCGCGTCGCAGGCATGGGCTTCGATCTCGTACCAGATGCGGAACTTTGTCTCGGGCGACCAGACGTCAACCATTTCGGGGCGCGAATAGCGGGGAATCATGCTAGCGGAGTCCTTGGATAGGTATGAAGTTAGCGCGGGTTTAGACCCCAGCGCAGGTGGGAACAAGGCAGGAGCGGGACATTGCGGCGTTTTGAGCCTGTTCTAAAGGATTTCATCGGGTCATGGCAGGTGTCGCGAGAGATCGTGCACGCAGACGGGAGCCGCGCCCGGTTCGACGGTCATGCGGTCTGGACCGTGGCGGGCGACGGCGCGCTTTACGAGGAAACGGGCGAGATGCAGTTGCCGGGCCAGCCGCCGATGCGGGCCACCCGGTGCTATCTTTGGGGTGCCGACCTGAGCGTGCGATTCGAGGATGGCCGCTTTTTCCATGATGTGCCGACAGGCGGCGAGCAGGCCGAACACTGGTGCGAACCGGACATGTACAGCGTGACCTATGATTTCAGCGAGTGGCCCGTGTTTCGCACCACATGGCAGGTGCGGGGGCCGCGCAAGGATTACCGGATGACGAGCCTTTATTGCCGCGTATGACCGTGTGTGGGCTTTGCAGGCGCACGCGGCTCAGTCGCGCGCGCCGGAAAACCGCTCCTGCCACTCTGCGCGAGCGTCGTCGGTGATCTTGGCGAACAAGACATCCGGCACCGTGAAGTCGTGGCCCGGGCCGAGTGTTTCAAGTGCTGTGCGCACATCGTCGGGCCAGCCGGCATCCTGCGCGTTCATCGCCGCCAGCATCGAGCCGGCCGCGTCGGGGACGAACGGCGCGCTGAGCACGGCATAAAGACGGATGAGGTTGAGCGCGAGGCGCACCTGCATCGCGGCCTGCTCGGGGTCTTCCTTGTAGGTGGCCCAAGGGGCTGCGGCCTGAAGATACTCGTTGCCCGCGACCCATATGGCGCGCAGTTCGGTCGCGGATTTGCGCACCTCCATCGCCTCCATGTGCGCCTCGTAGGCGCGCACGCGGGTTGTCAGCGTTTCGATGAGTGCGGCCTCGGCCTCGCCCTGCGTGCCGCCCGAGGGCACCTCTTCGCCGAATTTCGAACGGCAGAACTTGGTCACGCGGCTTACGAAATTGCCCAGGACGTCGGCCAGATCCTTGTTCACGCTGGTCTGGAAATTCTCCCATGTGAATTCGGCGTCCGAGCTTTCGGGGGCATGGCTCAGAAGCCACCAGCGCCAGTAATCGGACGGCAGAATATCAAGCGCCTGATCCATGAAGACGCCGCGGCCCTGCGAGGTCGAGAACTGGCCACCGTCATAATTGAGGTAATTGAACGACTTGATGTAATCGACAAGTTTCCATGGCTCGCCTGAACCGAGGATGGTGGCCGGAAAGCTGAGCGTGTGGAAGGGTACGTTATCCTTGCCCATGAACTGCGTATAGGTCACGTCATCCGCGCCCTTGTCGGTGCGCCACCAGCGTTCCCAATCGTCACCCTTGCCAGCTTCGACCCATTCTTGCGCGCTCGCGATATATTCGATCGGCGCGTCGAACCAGACATAGAAGACCTTGCCTTCCATGCCGGGCCAGTCCTCTTCTCCCTTTTTTACCGGCACGCCCCAATCGAGGTCACGGGTGATGCCACGATCCCTAAGCCCGTCGCCATCGTTGAGCCATTTGCGCGCGATCGAGGTGGTCAGCACGGGCCAGTTCGCCTTGCTGTCGATCCATGCGTTGAGCTCATCGCGCATCAGGGATTGGCGCAGATACAGGTGCCGCGTCTCGCGTACTTCGAGATCGGTGGAGCCGGACACGGCTGAGCGCGGGTCGATCAGATCTGTCGGGTCAAGCTGCTTGGTGCAGTTTTCGCACTGGTCGCCGCGCGCCTTGTCGTAGCCGCAGTTGGGGCAGGTGCCCTCGATATAACGGTCAGGCAGGAAGCGTTTGTCGGCATTGGAATAGACTTGCTTTTCAACGACTTCTTCGATCAGGCCCTCATCGGCCAGACGCCCTGCGAAATGCTGTGTAAGCTTGTGGTTCTGTGGGCTGGAGGATCGGCCGAAGTGATCAAAGCTGAGGCGGAAGCCTTTGGCGATTTCGGCCTGCACCCCGTGCATCTCGGCGCAATACTGATCCACCGGTTTGCCCGCCTTGGTGGCGGCCAGTTCGGCGGGCGTGCCATGTTCGTCAGTGGCGCACAGAAACAGCACTTCGTGGCCGCGAGCGCGCAGGTAGCGGGCGAAAAGGTCCGCGGGCAACTGGCTGCCGACGAGGTTGCCCAAGTGCTTGATCCCGTTGATGTAGGGGATCGCGGAGGTGATGAGATGGCGTGCCATGTAGGTCCCTGTCTTGCGCGTGGTTCGCGGGCCCGCTGTAGCGCAAGGTTGCGGATGCTTCCAGTGGTTCTGCGAAATTGGCACTGCTTGTGGCGTCTGACTCTAATCCTCTTTGTCTTTTTTATCGCGCGAGGCTCCGGTCAGGCGCCCGATGACAAAGCTGGTGCGCAGCGACCAGATATAGCGCGTCCGCTCGGTATTGGTGGCCCGTGCGCGCATCCGGGCCAGCCCGAAGAGGATAAGCCCAAGGTGGCCTGCGGCGATCATCACGAACATCGCTTGTGGACCGAAGCCTTCGATCAGGGCGGCGGCCAAGTAGGGGGCCGCTATGGCGCCCAGCGCATAGAAAAACATGAGGGCAGCCGACAGTTCGATCCTCTGTTCGCTGGTCGCAAAGTCGTTGGCATGCGCAGTCGAAACCGAAAATATAGGAAACGACGTAAGGCCAAAGAGGAACGCCATCAACATCACCCCCGATGTGGCAAGGTCGGTAACAAAGATTGTGGCAAAACAACTCAGGATCGCTGCGATCGAAAACCCGATCAGCACCTTACGGCGGTCGTATTTGTCCGAAAGCCAGCCAGCGGGATACTGTGCCAGCGCGCCGCCCAGAACGAAGCTTGCGAGAAAGTAGGCAATCTGATCCACGGCCAGTCCCACCTGTTGGCCATAAAGCGGGCCGACCATCCGGAACGTCGCCGACGACAGGGCCGCCACGATCACACCGGCCACCGCCAGTGGCGAACAGGCAATCGCCAGCATGGGTCGCAGACGTGGTGCATCGGGTGTTTCGGGCTGCTGCCTGCGTGTCAGGGTCAGCGGCAGAAGCGAGGCACAGCAGAGGATCGCCAGGATATTGTAGGAAACATACGAGGCAGGTTCGAGCACCGAAATGAGCATCTGCGCCACCAGTGACGCGCCCATGTCGGCGATGCGGTAGATGCCCATCGTTCGCCCGCGCGTTTCGTTGGTGACCTTTGCCTGAAGCCACGCTTCGATGATCGTGTAACAGCCTGCCACCGACAGGCCGACCGCCACCCGCATCAGGGCCCAGGCCACCGGGTCAAGCAGTATCATATGCGCCATCAGCCCGATCGTCCCCGCCGCCGTGAAGGCCGCGAAGGCGCGCGAATGGCCCACTGTCCCCATCAAGCGCGGCGACCACCAGCAGCCAAGGAAAAAACCCAGATAATGCGCCGAGCCGAGGATGCCGATCTCTGCGGTTGAGAATTCGAGCGCCAGACCCGACAACGCATCGAGCGGTCCGACACCACCTGAGGAAAGTTGCATCAGGATGATCGACAGGAACAGGGCTGCAAAGGAAATGATCGTGCGCATGGTATGCTTACCATGGCGCGGCTGGGGCGGGGCGCAAGCCGTAATTTACCCGCGCGCCGATGTTTCTTTGTGGGCCGTGGTATCGATTTGCGAATCGCGGTTTATTTGACGATGCGTGCGATGATCCTGAGGGCAATGGTGTCGCCGACATATCCCGGAAAGCCGCCGGCGCCGAAGGCCGAGCGGCTGATGCGCCCGGTCAGTAGCACGGTCAGCCGGTCGCGCGAGCCCGCCTCGGTGCCGCGCTGACGATAGAGACCGGCCTGCATGGTCACGGGCCGGGTCACGTCGCGCACCGTGAGCTCGCCTATCACCGAGGCCGAGGCAAGGGTGCCAACGATCCGTGTGGCGTGAAAATGGATCGTCGGAAACTGTTTTGTATCAAGGACTTTCGGGCCTTTCATCGTCTGAGTCGCAAAGAAGAACCCGGCCCGTGCGCCGCGCGCATCAAGCGTTACATCCACCTCTGATGCGCTGATCCGATCAAGATCGAGCCGCATGCGTGCCGCGAGGACGGGCATGGTTCCGGTGGTGGCCGTGCCCTGAAAATCATAGGTGAAATTCACCGAACTGCGCGCGGCCTCAAGGCGATAAACCTCGGGGTCAGCGATTGCAGGAAGGGCCAGAAATCCAAGAAGAAGCGGTGCCAGCAGGCGAAGACATATCGTCATGTGCGCAGCTATATCGCAGTTTCGCGCCGGGGCGGGACAAATCATGTCACGCCGCTGTTATTTGCCGGAAAAACTTCTTGGCTTTTCATGTGGCGAGGCCTTCCATCCCGGCACGATCACGTTAGGCTCGGCCCTGAGACGGATACAACACGAAAGCAGGACAGTTCATGAACCGGAATACCCTTGGCCGCACCGGCATCGAGGTGAGCGCGCTGTGCCTTGGCACGATGACCTTCGGCACGCAGACAAGCGCAGAGGACAGCCATGCGCAGATCGACCGCGCGCTTGAGGCGGGCATTGATTTTCTCGACACCGCCGAGATGTATCCGGTCAATCCGGTTAGACCGGAAACCACTGGAAAATCAGAGAAAATTATCGGTGACTGGATCGCGAAAAGCGGCCGCCGGGATGAGATCGTGGTGGCCACCAAGCATTCTGGCGCAGGCTTCAAGGGGGCCCGTGACGGGGCACCCATCTCGGGCGAGACGATCCCGGAGGCTATCGAGGGGTCGCTGAAACGGCTCAGGACCGATCATATCGACCTTTACCAGTTTCACTGGCCCAATCGCGGCAGCTACATGTTCCGGCAAAACTGGCGCTATGCGCCATGGGAACAGAACCGCGAGGCGACGCGGCAGCATATGGAAGACGCGCTGGGGGCGCTCTCGCGCGAGGTGGAGCGGGGCACGATCCGGGCCTTTGGCCTGTCAAACGAAAGCGCATGGGGCACGGCCGAATGGCTGCGCCTTGCCGAGGCCGGACATGGGCCGCGCGTGGCCACGGTGCAGAACGAATATTCCCTGATGTGTCGCCTCTATGATACTGATATGGCTGAATTAAGTGTCAACGAGGATGTTGGGCTTCTGCCTTTCTCGCCTTTGGCTGCCGGTCTTTTGACGGGTAAGTATCAGGGCGGCGAGGTGCCTGATGGATCGCGCATGACTTTCGTTGACACCCTTGGTGGGCGAAAGGGCGCGCGGGCCTTTGAGGCGGTCGACGCCTATCTTGAGGTGGCGCGTGAATATGGTCTTGATCCTGTGCATATGGCGCTGGCCTGGACGGTGCAGCGGCCCTTCGTGGCGTCGTCGATTTTCGGGGCGACCACGCTTGCGCAACTGGAGCATGTGATCGCCGGAAAAGACCTTGTTCTGAGCGATGATGTGATGGGCGCGTTGGACCGGGCGCACAAGGCGCATCCGATGCCCTACTGAGAAGGTTAACGCGGCGCACGGAACGTCGGCATCCACGTCGGTATTCACGTCGGTATCACGTCGGTGCGCATGCGGATGGGCCGGATAGCATTAACCGCTGCGGTCGCTGCTTCCGCCGGTCCAGATGGCGCGCATGTGATCGGCAAAGCCACGCGCGGTCACATGCGCCTCCCGCACGAGATGGTCGAAATGTTCGGTCAGCGCGCGGACACGCTCGGTATCGCGGAAGACGATATAGGACTGACCCATGTAAATCGCCCCAAGCAGCGGGCCGAAGATCGTCACAGGCGAGGAATAGAGCCGCCGCGCATCAAAAAGTGTGATCCTCAGACGCGGATAAAGCTGTTCGGTGACGGTGATGAATCGCTGCACCTGCGCATCGCGCATGTCGCGCGGCAGGCCGGTGTAATACCCTTCCCCGCGCACGAAGGAATGCACCTCGTAAAGGGGCATCGCGATTTCGTAATCCGACTGGGTGCGGCGCATCCAGTCTAGCCGATCCTCGGACGCGCCGACCGCCTGATCTATGCTGCGGCCAAGATGCGGCGTGTATTCCCATTCGAGCACGTCGCGTGTCTTGAGCATGTCGGGAAGGCCGGCGGGCACATGGCGGATCTTGTAGCCTTCCGCCTCGGTGTGCCAGCGGAATATCTGTTCATCGGCGGCGGCCCGGCGCGCGCGCGTCAGGGTCAATGAATGGGCGAGAATATCGGCCGCGGTTTCAGGCCGGTCGGTCAGGCCAAGCAGCCAATCGGCGGAAATACCGAGAGCCGCCGCGCATTCGCCCACAACCTGCGCATTGGGAAGCCGTGCGCCTTCGCCGCCCAGAAGCTGTGACACGGTGGAGCGATCCACGCCAATGCGCCGGGCCAGCGCGCTTTGCGAAACGCCGCGGTCTGCCAGCGCCTCACGGAGGCGGGTGCGGAAAAGTAAGGCGCGAGCGCGCTTGTCAATTTTTTCGGTCATGTGTTTGATAATATCACCATAGCAGAGAAATGTTAACTATTTTTCGGCTGTCCCGAAGGGCGTGGTCCGCATAGCTGAAGGCTGACATCATTCAAAGGAGGACGAGGATGGAGACCCGCAGCCGCACTCTAACTAAGGCGATCATCTGGCAGCTACTGGGCCTTCTGACGATGACGGTCGTTGGCCTGCTTGTTACGGGATCCGTGCTTGAAGGTGGGGTTGTCGCGGGGACAAACGCCATGATCGGTCTTGCCACCTATATTTTTTACGAGCGTGTCTGGGCGCGGATCAACTGGGGCCGCCGCTGGATCTGATGCAGTGAGATGAGTAATTTATTAAACAATTGATGGTAAAAACCAGCATATGAGCGAAATGTTAACTGTTTTCGGGCTGCCCTTATTGCGTCCTGTGACGTAACGATTTTGTGACGGGACAAATGGACAAAAGATGACTCACTTTCACGAAACGCCGCGTCAGGGCGCGTATGATGCTGTCGCCGAGCAAGCCGTCAAGGCGGCGGTTCATCCTGGGCCGACACCATTGGAGGACATCCTCAAAGACGCGCGGCAGATCGAGCGCGCGGTGGAATGGCCGACCATGCTTGTCATTCTGGGCGTCTACTGTGCCTGGATCTGTGCGACGCTGCTGCTCAGCCAAGTCTGGTTGCCGCTTGCCGTGATTGTCCTGATACCGGTGCTGGCGCTGCATTCCTCACTGACCCATGAAGCGGTCCACGGCCATCCGACACGCAACGCGCGGGTCAACGCGGCGCTGCTGTTTCCCTGTCTCATCATGTTCGTCCCCTATCTGCGATTCAAGGATCAGCATCTTGCGCATCACGTGGACAGCGTGCTGACCGATCCCTATGACGATCCGGAAACGAACTTTCACGACCCTGCGGTCTGGGTGCGGCTTCCGCGCTGGTTTCAGGCGGTGCTGAATTTCAACAACACGCTTCTGGGGCGCCTTACTGTCGGGCCGCTTCTGGGGCTTGTGAGCTTTGTGCGGGACGATTGACGTGCGATCCGGGATGGTGATGCACGTGTCCTGCGCGGTTGGCTCTGGCATCTGCCTGCCGCGGCGCTCGTGCTGGCCTGGGTGGCGTGGACGCCGATGCCGCTTTGGGCCTATGTCATCGCCTGTTATGGCGGGCTCTCGATCCTGAAAATCCGCACATTTCTTGAGCATCGGGCGCATGAGCGTGCCAGCGGTCGCACCGTGGTGATCGAAGATCGGGGGCCGCTCGCTTTCCTCTTTCTCAACAACAACCTGCACGTGGTCCACCACATGCATCCGCGTGTCGCCTGGTATCGTCTGCCCGGCGTATACGAGGCCGACCCGGACAGGTATCTGCGGCGCAATGACGGCTATCGCTACCGCTCATATGCCGAAATTTTCGGTCAGTATTTCCTGCGCCCCAAAGATCCGGTTCCGCATCCGCTCTGGAAAGATCGCTGAATTGAGGCCATGAGGAGCCCATGGACACATGGGTCATCCTATCGGTCGCGGCGGCGGCGTTTCAGACGCTGCGCTTCATGGTGCAGAAATCCCTGAGCATGGGCACGCTGTCGGCCGGGGGCGCGACCTTGGCGCGGTTCGTTTATGCCGCGCCGGTGGTGATCCTGCTGACGGCGCTTTATGCGGTTTCGCTGGGGGTGTCGGTCACCCTGCCGGATGCGATATTCTGGGCTTATGCGCTGATCGGGGGTTTGGCGCAGATATTGGCGACATGGTGCGTCGTGGCGCTATTCTCCATGCGCAATTTCGCGGTCGGGATCACCTTCAAGAAAACCGAAGTCATTCAGACCGCGCTTATCGGTCTGATCGTGCTGGGCGACCGGATCAGCGGTGCGGGACTTGCCGCGATCCTGATCGGACTGGCCGGTGTGATGATCCTGTCGCTTGGGACCCCCGCGAGAGGCGGTGCGCGCGGTGGTTTCGCCGACCGGGCGGCACTGCTGGGGCTGATCTCGGGGGGATTGTTCGCGATCTCTGCGGTGGGCTACCGGGCTGCGACGCTGGAGGTGGCATCGGACGACCCGCTTTTGCGGGCGGGCCTGACCCTTTGCGTGGTGACAAGCGCGCAGACACTTGGCCTCGGGCTTTGGCTTCGGCTACGCGAGCCGGGGCAGATCAGCCGCGTGTGGCGGGCCCGGCAGCAGGCGGTCTGGATGGGATTGATGGGCGTGGGCGGGAGCCTGTGCTGGTTCACCGCCTTCACGCTTCAGAACGCGGCTTATGTCTTTGCGGTGGGGCAGGTCGAAGTGATTTTCTCGATGCTGGCGTCGGTTCTTTTCTTCCGGGAGCGTATAACGGCGCGCGAATATAGCGGCATCACGCTTTTGACCGTGAGCATTCTGGCACTGGTCATGCTGGGGTGACGAAAGTGGGCTGGTCAATCATCCGCTTGGGGGGCGAGCCCGCGCAGACGGAGAAAGAGGCTTTCTTCGTCGTCATTGCGAAAAAACGGCACGGAGGCGGGCGGTGCAGGATTGCGGGCATAGGCCGCAAGCTCGGCCAGGACCACCTCGGTGATGAACGGCAGATCGAATTCGCGCGCGCGGGCGAGCGGAATCCATTGCAGGTGGCTCAACTCATCGCAGGCGGCGGAAAAATCATCCGGGTCGCCGATAATCTCTGAGGCATCCACCACGAAAAACCGCGCGTCGAAGCGGCGGGGGCGGCCCGGCGGCGTAATGGCGCGGAAAAAGAACTGTAGCGCATGGGCCGAAGGCACGCAGCCGGTGTCGGCATAGCCCTGCCAGTCGGTCGGCACGGTGCCCGCCCACGTGCCGGGGATGCCGAGGGCGAGGCCGGTCTCTTCCCATAACTCGCGGATGGCAGTGACGGGCAGCGCCGCGTTCAGGTCTTTGTCGCTATCTTCGCTCAGGCGGGTGGCGCAGGGGTCCGGCAGGGGCCGGGCCAGCGTGATGTCGGCGTCCTCGGGGTCAACTGCGCCGCCGGGAAACACGAATTTCTTGGGCATGAAGGCCGCGCTTGACCCGCGCTGACCCATCAGGACCCGTGGGGTCGTACTGGCGTCGCGCAAAACGATGATGGCGGCTGCGTTGCGGATGGCGGATTTGTCTGTGTCAGCCTGTGATCCGGCGGTCATTGCGTTGCGCGCTCCTGTCGGTACCGGGGCGCGCGCCGCTCAGTCGTCACCGTGCCCGAACCCATGCATGCGGCGGGCCCACTGGAACGCGACAATCGCGCCCTTCAGTCGGGGCAGAAGGTAAAGCGAAAGCCCGACACAGCCAATGGTGAATGTCGTCGCCAGCACGAGGGGTTCGGGCCGGAACTGAACGAACATGATGTGCAACAGCGGGGCCATGATATGCCCGACCAGCAGGATCGTGAGATAGGCCGGCCCGTCATCGGCGCGATGATGGCTGAAATCCTCGCGGCAGACGGGACAGGTGTCGCGCACCTTGAGATAGCTCTTGAGGATCGGGCCGGACCCGCAATTGGGGCATTTGCGCTGAAAGCCGCACCAGAGGGCGGGCCAGAGCGGGCGCTCGGTCTCGGGGGAGGTGGTGGTGGCGATGGTCTCGTCGGTCATGGAACCCTCGTGTCTGACTGTGCGCAATGTGATCAATGCGGCGGCAAATAGAAAGGGGTGTGAGGGGGCTTGCGGCGGGATGTCGCGCGCAGTCAGAAAATTTTACATGAGGCGCGACGGAACGCGTGCTGCGCTGCGTATAATGGGGGACAGCGGGCAGATCCCTGATGTCATAAACCGAAATTCGCCCGGAGGCACCGGGTGCAGGATACGGAGAAACAAGAGATGACAAGCCGAAACATCACACGGATGACAGTCCTTGCCGCGGCGATCGCGGTGGCGCAGACAGGTGGCGCGATGGCTCAGCCGGACGGCAAGCATCCATCCTTTGAAATGCTTGATACCAATGGCGATGGCAAGATCGAGAAGCATGAGATGCAAGCGCATGGCAAGGCGCGCTTTGACCGGATGGACACCGATGGCGATGGCAAGCTCAGCGCCGATGAGATGACGACCGCTGCCAAGGCGCGCGCCGAAAAACGCGTCGCGCGCATGATGAAGCGCCTTGATGCGGATGGCGATGGGGCCATCAGCATGGACGAGATGGAAAAGCGCGGCAAAGGCAAGGGCAAGGGCCGGCATTTCGACCGGATGGATGCGGATGGTGACGGAGCGCTGTCCAAGGCCGAATTCGAGGCCATGAAAAAGCGCCACGGCAAGCATGGCCATGGCAAGCATGGTGACGACAGCGAGACCTGAGCCAAGCTCTGCGGCGGGCCCGCCCCGCCGCGGATCGCGCAGCGCACAATCAAGGAGTGGGCCGCATCGGCATGGCGCAAAGCACGACGGATGAGGCAGGGGGCGCGGAGGACGACGCATTGTTGCAGGCCGTCGCGGATGGCGACATGCGCGCGGCGCGCGCGCTGAGCGAGCGGCATCTTGCGCGAGTTCTGGCCCATGCCGGGCATCTGCTGGGCAATGCTGCCGAGGCCGAGGATGTGGCGCAGGAGGCGATGCTGAGGCTTTGGCGGATTGCGCCCGACTGGATGCCCGGACGTGCGCGGGTTTCGACGTGGCTTTATCGTGTGGTGGCCAATCTCTGCACGGATCAGCTTAGGCGGCGGCGCGGTATTGCACTGGACGATGTGCCCGAGCCGGCGGATGAGCGCCCGGATGTCGAGGCGGAAATGCACCGCGCGACGCGGGCCCGCGCGCTTGGCCACGCGTTGATGCGTCTGCCGGAGCGGCAGCGGCAAGCGGTCGTCCTGCGCCATCTTGACGGGTTGGGCAACGCGCGGATCGCGCAGATCATGGAGATCAGTGTGGACGCGGTTGAAAGCCTTTTGGCGCGGGGCAAGCGGACGTTGAGCAGCGATCTTTTGGACCAACGCGAGGAATTGGGGTTGCATGATGGGTGAGCAAAGCGACATCGGCAAGAGGCCGGAGATGGAGCTGGAGACGTATTTTGCGGCGGCGCGCGACACCGCGCCTGTGCCTGATGCCGCCCTTCTGGGCCGGGTGCTGATGGATGCGGGCCGGGTCCGGCTTCCATGGCACCGGCGTCTGGTGCGGCGCTGGCGGGAGATGCGTGCCGCGATGGGCGGCGCGCCGGCGATGGCCGCGCTTGGGTGTGCGCTTGTGGTCGGGTTATGGCTTGGCGTGGCCCGGCCCGATGGGGTGGCTTTGATTGCGGCGAATGTCGTTGGGGGCGATGACGCGGCGGTCATGGTTGATGTGATGGCGGGCGATGCCTTCGCCAGTCTGGAAGGAGCGTTCTGATGTCGGAAACCGAAAGCACGGGAAACGGGCGCACGCGACGGTGGCTCGGGATCTTGCTCACGCTGTCGCTGGCGGTCAATCTATTGATCGCCGGGGCGGTTGCCGGGGCGCTTTGGATGCGGAGCGGTCATGATGGCCCGGGCCATCCGCGCAGCGGCATGGTGGGCGGGCCGTTGACCCGGGCGCTGGAACCGGAGGCACGGCGCGAGATCGGCCGTGCTCTGCGCGCGGCCCGCGCGGAAGCCGGCGGCAGCCGCGCGGCGCGGGTGGCCTCGATGGATCGTATTCTTGAAGAGTTGACACGGGTGCCGTTCGAGCCCGAGGCGCTGGATGCGGCGCTTAGCGCGCATCGGGGGGCCTTTCAGCGGGATGTCGCGGCGGGGCAACGCCTTCTGGTGGCGCATCTGGCCGGGATGACCGATGCCGAGCGCGCCGAATTTGCCGAACGTGTCGCGCGGCACCGGCATCGCAAGCGGCACTAGAGCAGGGCGCCTCCGGGGGTGCGTCTGGCGCGCGCCGACCGCTTTGAAGCGTGGTGGGCTCAGGCGGCGGGGCGGGCGCTTCGGAAGGTGACGGTATTGCGGCCCTGCGCCTTTGAGGCATAGAGCGCGTGATCGGCCTGAGACAAGAGCGCCTTGGCGCCGTTTATCGCACCTTCCGGGTCTTTGGCATCTCCGCCCATGACCATCCCGATCGACACGGTGACCGTGATGGGCTCGGGCGCGCCGGAGATATGGATCGGCATTTCCGCGATGCAGCGGCAAATCCGGTCGGCGGCGATCCGTGCGTCGCTTGGGGATAGATTCGGGAAGATCAGCAGAAATTCCTCTCCGCCGATGCGCGCAACGACATCCTGCGGCCGCAGCGCCCCGCGAAGCCGTTCGGCCACATGTTCGAGCACCCGGTCACCGGCGGCGTGGCCATAGCTATCGTTGATTCGCTTGAAATGATCGAGATCGGCGAGCATGACCGCGAAAGGGGTTCGACTCTCGTGCGGAGCGCGCGCCGCGCAGAGCCGTTCGAGATACGGAATGGCGTAGCGCCGGTTGTATAGCCCGGTGAGCGGGTCGGTGACCGAGGCGCGCAAACCGTCGGTGAGATGGGCGCGCAGCCGGTCATTGGCCTGAGCATGAGTGACCAGCCGGTCGATGCGCGCCGCAAGTTCGGGGAGCGCGGTGACGCCGAGCAGGACATCATCAAGCCCGGCATTGAGAAGCTGTGCCGCGGTTTCCTCGTCCTCGGCATCGAGCATGGCGATGGTGCTGGCGTGGCGTGTATCGGGGGCGGCGCGCAATTCGGCGAGAAGCCGCAGCGCATCGCCGCGCGGCAGGTCGGCAAGGTAGAGCAGCACGGCATCGGGCGCACGCCCCTTGGACAAGGCGGGAAAGGGACGGCGCGCATCCACAAGGTGAAGCCGGTGCGCCAGATGCGCATCGAGACCCCGTAGCAGAAGCGTGGCGGGGGCGCCTTCGGGGGCGACGATGGCCACCTTGCCGGGATGCCCGAGCGGCGCGTGATCTTCGGCGAAACCGGCGGTGCCGGTGCTGACCTGTTGACGCAACTCACGCAGGCTGTTGCGGCGAAAGAGCAGGCCGCGCAGCCGGGCGAGCAGGAGCGCATCATGGGCGGGCCGGGCGATCACCGCATCGGCGCGTGACATCAGGCGCAGCCGGGTGTCGGCATCCGCCGCATCGGCCAGAAGCACGGCGACGGGAATGTCTGGCAGGTCTGGACGGGCGCGCAGCGCGTCGATCAGCCGGTCAGCGGAGAGATCGGGCAGTTCGTTGCTGATCAGGATGAGATCGGGTTGCAGCGTTTGCGAAAGGCGCAGCGCCTCGGACGCGGTCGCGGCCTGCGATACGTCGAAATGCCCGGCGGAAAGCTTCACCTTGAGGACGATCCTGTTGGTGGCGACCGGGTCCGCGATGAGAATTTTTCCTGGCATCGGCGGGATGGCCTTTCTGACTTGCCCTTTTGCTGTGACCCACTATCCATGCGAGGGGTTAAGAAAACCTTTCCAAGGTATTTACAATGCGAACCGATCCGCCGAATTCCGCCGAAACACTGGGCCTTGAGGCACTGGCCTGGCTGGTCGGGCATGACGAGCTGTTGCCCGTGTTCCTTGGGTCCACGGGCGCTTCGGAGGATGATCTGCGCAGCGGTGCGCGGGATCCGGCCTTTCTCGGGGCGGTTCTGGATTTCGTGATGATGGATGACGATTGGGTGCAGGATTTTGCCAATGCCACCGGACATCCGCCCGAAACGGTCATGTGGGCCCGCCAGACCCTGCCGGGTGGCGCGCAGGTCAACTGGACATGAACAACGGGTCAGCACAGGATGAGCCGGGAGGAGGGATGCGGATGATCGAGGCCATTGTTTTCGACAAGGACGGCACGCTGTTCGATTTTCACGCCACTTGGAGCGCATGGGCACAGGGCCTGATCCGCCACCTGAGCGAGGGGGATGCCACGCGCGAGGACGCGCTGGCGCGGGCGATGCATTTCGACCTTGGGGCGGGGCGGTTCCGGCCCACGAGCCCGATTGTCGCAGGCACGAACCGCGAGGCGGCGGAATGCGTGACCGAAGGGTTGGGCGGTGGCGATGTCGCCGCGATGGAGGCCCTTTTGATGACAAGCGTGGCCGATGCTCCGCTGGCGCCTGCGGTGCCCCTTGCCGATTACCTTGACGCGCTGAAGGCGCGGGGCCTGATTCTGGGTGTGATGACCAATGACACCGAAGCCGGCGCGCGGGCGCATCTTACCCGTTCAGGTGTCGAGGACCGGTTCGATTTCATCGCCGGCTTCGATTCAGGCCACGGGGCCAAGCCCGATCCCGACCCACTTCTGGCCTTTGCGCGCGCGGTGGGGATTGCGCCGGCCCGCGCGCTCATGGTGGGTGACAGCCTGCACGATCTTGTTGCGGGGCGCGCCGCGGGGATGCGCACGGCGGGGGTTTTGACCGGCACGGCGACGCGCGCCGATCTTGATCCGCATGCCGATGTCGTGTTGCCGGATATCGGACATATTCCCGCGTGGCTTGACGGATGAACGGTTCGTCCCGGCTTGGATTGATCATGGCGCTTGTGGGGACTCTGATCCTCGCGCCGGATGCTATGCTGATGCGTCTTTCAGAGATGGACGGCTTTCAGATGGTGGGATGGCGCGGCCTGTGCATGGGCACGGTCATGATCATCGGCTGGGCCCTGTTCACACGGGACCGGGGGGGTGACCTTCGGGCCCTCGGGTCGCGGCCCGGGCTGGGGGTGATCCTGTGCCAGTTCCTGAATTCCATCCTTTTTTGTCTGGGCATCGCGTTGGCCCCGGCGGCGATCGTCCTGCTGGGCATCGCGACGGTGCCGGTCTGTGCGGCTGTGCTTGGCTGGGTCATTCTGGGCGAGCGCACGCGGACCGTGACATGGCTGACCATCGCGGCGGTCATGGCGGGTATTTTCTATGCCATCTCGGAAGAGGCGGGCAGCGGTGTCGTGCTTGACGCCACGTCGGCGCTGGGTGCGGTTTTGGGCCTGGGCGTTGCGGTGGTGCTGGCGCTCAACTTCGTGATCCTGCGGGCCAACCCGAAGGTGCCGATCCCGCTGGCCATCGGGTGTGGCGCGATGACGGCGGGAGTGGTGTTTTCCATCGTCACCGGCCCAGAACAGATGATGGATGGCAAGATATGGGCGATGCTTCTCACCGGACTCGTGGTGCTGCCGGTGTCTTTCTCGCTCCTGTCATTTGCCTCGCGCTATACGGTGGCGGCGAATGTGAGCCTTCTGATGCTGCTTGAGACGGTTCTGGGGCCGCTCTGGGTCTGGGTGGGGGTGGGCGAGGCACCGACCACGCGGATGATCACCGGCGGCGGCTTTGTCGTTGTTGTGCTGGCGCTTTATGTGAGCAACCAGTCGCGCAGGCGCAGGCCCGCATCGCGTATTACCGGCTCTTGATCAGGCGATAGCCGCGCCGATGGGGGCCGTGGCGCCTATGCCATCTTCAACCCACTCTGCCGAGGGCCGGGCCGATTCGTGCCGCGAACCGGAGAGTGGGTGCGCGCCGCCAATAAGGCCAATTCCAATCAGGTCTCACCGTATGTTCGTGCCGGTTTCCGTGCTGTGTCGCTATCACCCGGAGGGCGTCGGAGGCCTGTGGCGGATGGTGGAATAAATGCGACACACTCTGTCGCAAAAGCGCATTCGGCCCGCTCTGGCGTGGTGTCTTGTGAGGGCGACACCGAACAGGGAGGCCCAGATGGCAGAGCGCAGCACACGCAGAAAACGCGGCGGAGGACGGGCCGGCAATGCCGAGCGCCGGGGAACAGCAGCGATCGAACAGATGCCGTGGTCCCCGCCCATCAACTGTGACCGCCCAGTGGAGCCACTGGGCGAGGAGGGCGTGCAGGCCATCCATAACGGGGCGATGCGCATCCTCGAAGAGATCGGGATCGAGATCCTCAACCCCGAGGCGCTTGAGATTTTCCGCGCGTCGAGCGGTTGCACCGTGGCCGGCGAGAACCTTCGCATGGGGCGTGATTTCGTCATGGAGCAGGTGTCCAAAGCCCCGAGCCAGTGGACCATCACGCCGCGCAACCCGGCGCGCGCGATCACCATGGGTGGACAGCACCTTAACTTCGGCAATGTGTCCTCACCGCCGAGCTATTGGGACATGGAGCTTGGCCGGAAGGTGACGGGCACGCGAGAGATGTGCCAGAACCTGCTGAAACTCAGCCAGTATTTCAACTGTATCCATTTCGTTGGCGGCTATCCGGTGGAGCCGCAGGACATCCATGCCAGCGTGCGGCATCTCGATGTGCTCTATGACAAGCTCACGCTCACCGACAAGGTGGCGCATGCCTATTGTCTCGGGAAAGAGCGGGTCGAGGACGTGATGGAGATGGTGCGCATCGCGGGCGGCCTCAGCCACGAGGAGTTCGAGGCGACCCCGCGCATGTATACCAACATCAACTCCACCTCGCCGCTCAAGCATGATTATCCGATGCTCGATGGCTGGATGCGGCTGGCGCGGCGGGGTCAGGGCCTTGTGGTGACGCCCTTTACGCTGGCGGGTGCGATGGCGCCGGTCACCATGGCGGGCGCGGTGGCGCAAAGCCTTGCCGAGGGGCTGGTGGCGGTTGTGCTCGCACAGCTTATCCGGCCGGGCGCGCCCTGTGCCATCGGCACGTTCACCAGCAATGTGGACATGAAATCGGGCGCGCCTGCTTTTGGCACGCCGGAATACATGCGCGCCACGCAGATGACCGGGCAACTGGCGCGGTTTTACGGTCTGCCCATGCGGGCGAGCGGTGTCTGTGCCGCGAACGTGCCGGACGGGCAAGCGGTCTGGGAGACATCGAACAGCCTCTGGTCGGCGGTACAGGCCGGGGCGCATATGGTCTATCACGCCGCTGGCTGGCTCGAAGGTGGTTTGATCGCGAGCCCGGAGAAATTCGTCATGGATTGCGAGATTTTGCAGCATATTCAGCGGTATATGGACCCGATGCTGACCGCGACGGGGCCTGATGAAATCGCCGTCGATGCGGTGCGGGAAGTGGGCGATCAGGGCCATTTCTTTGGCATTCAGCACACGCAGGACCGCTATACTACCGCCTTTTACCAGCCTTTCCTGAGCGATTGGCGCAACTATGAGGCATGGGAAAGCGCCGGGGCGGTCTGGACCACGCAGCGCGCGCATCAGACCTACAAGGATATCCTTTCCAATTACGAGGAACCGCCCATGGATGACGACATTCGCCAAGAGCTTGCCGAGTTCGTTGCGAAGCGCAAGTCCGAGGGCGGCGCCCCCACCGATTTCTGAGGAAAGGTGTCTAATGACGCATGCACGGGGAAGCTGCCTCTGCGGGCAGGTCACATACGAGGTCACAGAGCCCTTGCGCGAGGTGATCGTCTGTCATTGCCGACAGTGCCGCAAGACGAGCGGGCATTACGTTGCCGCGACATCGGCGGCGCTTGGGCATCTTCACATCACGGGTGAGGTAACGTGGTTTCGATCCTCCGAAACGGCGCGACGGGGGTTCTGTGGCACGTGCGGGAGCAATCTTTTCTGGTGGCCGGATGCGGAGCCGCGCATGTCGATCTTTTCGGGCACGCTTGACGGGGCGACCGGGCTTCGCGTGACCTCGCAGATATGCACCGCCGACAAGGGCGACTATTATGACCTGCCAGACGTGCCGATCCACGGATAGACGGGGGCCTGAATTCGCTTAGACTTGCGCCCCGGTCCGCGATATATCGAAGATCGGCGCAATCGCGTGGTGTCAGGCGAACAACCGGGTCTCGGGGTCTCGTCTCGGCGCCCCGCAAGGAGGCAGGGCGACATGAGCAGCAGACCCGATGAGAGCACCATGGATCGCATATCGCTCGCGGCTGTGGGGGCGGTGGCCGGCATCGCGATGTATCTGCTTTTTGACCTGATCCCCGAGCTTGTGGACAATCAACGGCTTGTTCTGCTTGCCGCAACGACGGGGGCGAGTTTCTTTTCCGTGCTTCTCGCGCTGCTTGGCCCCACACCCTTGCGGCGGGCGGCGCTTGCGGCGGCAACGGTGAGCTTTCCGGCAACGCTTCTCTTTATCTGGGCGAGCTTCCGCTATGGCGATGTCGAGCAGTTCCTTGAGCGCGGGCATGCGATTTTTGCGTTGATGGTGCTTATTGGTGTAGCGACCCCGTTCATGGCCGCGGCGCTTGAAGAGGATGGGGGATGGAAACGCTATTCCCGGCTTTTCGACAATGCCTGGAGCATTGTCGTGCGCTATACCGCTGCGGCGCTTTTCGTCGGTGTCCTCTGGGCGGTGCTTTTCCTGTCGGACGTGCTTCTGAGCCTTGTGGGCGTGACGATTATTGATGACATCATCGACATGGACCCGATGCCGTGGCTTGTCAGCGGGGTTGGGCTGGGTCTTGGGCTGGCCATTGTGCATGAGCTCCGCGATTACATATCCGCCTTTCTTTTCATTCAGTTACTGCGCGTTCTTTTGCCACTTCTGCTAGTGGTTCTGACGGTCTTTGTTGTCGCCTTGCCAATTCAGGGGCTTTCGGGGCTGTTCGGGAACCTGTCGCCGGCTGCCACGCTGGCCGCCGTGACCTTTGCGGCGATCACCCTGATCAGTGCGGTGCTGCACCGGGATGCGGAGGCCGAATCCGATGGCCGGTTTCTTCGCATCGCGGCACAGGCGCTTGCGGTTCTGATCGTCGTGCCCGCATCGCTGGCGGTTTACGCGGTGTCGGTGCGCATCGGGCAATATGGGCTGACGCCCGATCGTGTTGCCGCGCTTGTGGTGTGCGGTGTCATCCTTGTCTATGCGATCTGCTATGCGGGGGCTGTCGCGGTGCGTGCCGATTGGACGGCCCGGATACGGCGCGCCAATCTGGGGGTTGCCGTTCTGATCGTTGCGCTGGCGGCGCTTTGGCTGACCCCGGCACTCAATGCCGAGCGAATGAGCGTGACGAGCCAGATTGCCCGGGCCCAGGCGGGAGCGGATGTCGCGGATCTGCCGATCTGGGAGTTTCACCGTGAATGGGGCCTCGCCGGCAAACGCGGGCTTGAGACGCTACGCGACATGGAGGCGCATCCCCGGCACGGTGATCTTGTTGCGGCAGTCGAGCGGGCGAAGACCGCGACCTACCGCCACCAGTATGAAGATCAGCGCGAGGGTGAAACACTGGCCAGTCTCGAAGGGGTTGTGCCGATCGTTCCCGAGGGTGCGCGCCTTCCCGAGGGTGCGCTCGATGCTCTGAGGCCAGATGAGCGGAGCCGCATACTCGAAGCTTGCGAGCGGAGCGTGCCCGGAGGCGGGCCGGGCTGCGTGATGGTCGTCGGGCAATTCGATCCACGGGTTGAGGGCGCGCAGGCCATCGGACTTTTCCTGCATTCGGGCAATTATGTGCGCGTCACGGGATTTCATTTCCCGCAAGAGGGCACAGCCCGGTCAACCGGAGTGAACGGCCTTGCCGGACGTATGAAAGATCAGACGATTGCGGATATTCAGGCGGGGCGTTTCACGCTTAAGCCGGTAGAGATTCAGGTGCTTGACGTCGACGGCTTCAGCCTTTTTCCGAACAATTGAATTCATTCGCGGCCTGTTAACGATGCTGTGCCAAGCTGCGGCCACACAAGATGGAGGCTGGCATGCATGGCATGATCAATCGGGCGATCGAACGGTTTGTGCGCGATACCTATGGGCGGAATGCCTGGGGGTTGATCACGGCCCGGGCCGAATTGGACTTCGCGGAGTTCGAGGCGATGCTGAGCTATGATGACCATGTGACGGAGGATGTGCTTGGCGCGGCCTGTGACGTGTTGAACAAACCGCGAGAGGCATTGCTCGAAGATATCGGAACCTATCTTGTCTCGCACCCGAATGTTGAGGCGCTGCGCCGCTTGCTGCGCTTTGGCGGGGTCGATTTCCACGAATTCCTTCATTCGCTTGACGACCTGCCGGAACGCGCGCGCCTTGCCGTGCCCGATCTGACTTTGCCGGATATGGAATTGCGTGAACATGGCGCAACCACATACAGCCTGATTTGTCGGGGCGGGCATCCGGGGTTCGGACACGTGATCACCGGTCTGTTGCGGACGATGGCGGATGATTATGGCGCGCTTGTCCTGCTTGAGCACAAGGGCCGGCGCGAGGCTTCGGAAATCATCGAAGTGCATCTGTTGACAAGTGCCCATGCCGCAGGGCGCGCCTTTGAATTGAGTGTCGGGGCGGCGTGAATGGCGGCGGCCGGGCCATATCTTGCGGGTCTGCTCGATACGGTGTGTCCGATGCATGCTCTGATCTCGGCGACCGGGCACATCCAACATGCGGGCCCGACCTTGCGAAAGCTTTTTCCGGGTGATGAAGTGCTGGGCCAGCGGTTCCTGGAGCTGTTTGAGATCAAGCGCCCCGGACATGGCGGGACGATGGCCGATCTGCGCAGGCTCACGGGGCGGAAACTGCATCTGCGGATGCGCCATGGTCCACGCACGGAGGCCAAGGGGGTTCTTGTGGCCCTGCCAGAAGAGAAGGCTGGCATCGGGCCGTCGGGCGGCGCGCTGATCAACCTTTCGTTCGGGATTTCGGTGGTGGACGCGATCCGCGACTTCGGGCTGACCGGGGGGGATTTTGCCGCGACCGACCTGACCATAGAGATGCTGTATCTGATCGAGGCGAAAACCGCCGCGATGGAGGCGTCGCGCCTTTTGAACCTACGGTTGCAGGGGGCGAAGATCGCCGCCGAGGAACAGGCCTACACCGACACGCTCACAGGGCTCAAGAACCGCCGGGCGCTCGATCATCTGCTGGAACGGCTGGTGATGAGCGAGCAGGATTTCGCGCTGATCCATCTGGACCTCGATTATTTCAAGGCGGTGAACGACACGCTGGGCCATGCGGCTGGCGATCATGTCCTGCGCGAGGTGGCGCGCGCCATGGTTCAGCAAACCCGGAGCGACGATATCCTCGTGCGCACCGGCGGCGACGAATTCGTGCTCGTCCTGTCACGCCTGACGGACGCCGCGCGCGTGCATGAGATTGCCAGCCGTCTCATTGCGCGGCTGGAAGAGCCCGTGGTCTTCAATGGTGACGTGTGTCAAATATCCGCGAGTGTGGGTTCGACCCTGTCATGCAGATATCCCCGGCCGGGCCTCGATCTTGACCGGATGATGGAGGATGCCGATACCGCGCTTTATGCGGCCAAGGCGGCGGGTCGCGGCTGTCACGTTTCGTTCGATCCCCCAATGCGAGGCAAAAGCGCGACAGGGTGCCGCAGCAAACCCGCGGTCTGAACCCCGGCATGGCCGCGCCGGGTGTGACCGTTTCGGGCCGTGTGCCCACCAGAGATGGCGGCATGCCCTACACGCAGGGCTCCATGCAGGACGGGCGTAATGTCGAACTTTCTGACGCGCCTTGTGCGATGTCGGGCCCTGCGTCAGTTCGGCGGCAAGCACGCCGCGTGGGCAGATGCGATTGCACACATGCTATTGCCCCGACGCCCCCCCCCGAGAGAGCGGCACGCAGGGCATTGAGATGTTGTTGACCCCGCCCTACGCTTGGGGAAAAGGGGCGCATCATGCAGAAACCATTCTCCGAGGATCAGGCACATGGCATGCTCATCGGGCTTGCGGTTGGCGATGCGCTGGGCATGGCCGTCGCGGGACAGGCGCGTGGTTGCTTTGCGCCGGTGACGGGACTGGGCGCGGGCGGACCGGCAGAGCCACGGACTGCGCAGTGGTCCGGGGCGGTGTCGATGGCGCTCTGTCTTGCGCAGATGCTTCGGTCGGCCAATGGCTGGGATGCCGAGGACGCGATGAAGCGGTTCGTGAACTGGCGCGACTTCGGCTATCTTGCTGCGCCCGGCCGGCACGCGGACCCCGACAAGGAGACGCGCGCGGCACTTCTGGCGTTCGAGGCGAGCGGCAATCCGTATTCAGGGGGCGCCGAAACCGAGGGCAGTGCCGGCATCGTGCGATTGGCCCCCGTGGTGCTTGGCTATGGGGCGGTGAAAGAAAGCGCGATGGCCGTGGCGCAACTTCAAAGCCGCCTGACCCATGCCAGCCCGATCTGTCAGCGCGCGGCGGCCAACCTTGCCGAGGTGCTTGTCACAGGCGAGCATGGGCGGCTGCCACGCCCAGACGCCCCGCCCGGCGCGGTGACGGGCCATGTGCGCGACACGTTGCATGCGGTGTTCTGGGCGATGGCACAGGGCCGGACCTTTCGCGATGTGGTGCTTGCGGCGGTCAACCTTGGCGGAGATGCCTGTGCCACCGGAGCGGTTGTAGGGCAATTGGCCGGGCGCGTGTGGGGGTATGAGGGCATTCCCGGTGACTGGCTCGAAATGCTGTGGGATCATGACAAAATCCTTGTTACCGCCGACGATCTCTATGCTATGCGCCCCATAGACCAATGACCGGGAGGGTGAACAATGAGTGTTTTTGACGAAGAGCTTTTTCTCAAGGGACTGGAGCAGCGCAAGGCCACGCTGGGTGCGGAATATGTCGAGAAGAACCTTGCCGCCGCCGATGAGTTCACCCGCCCCTTTCAGGAGGCGATGACCGCGTGGTGCTGGGGCTTTGGCTGGGGCGATGACGTGATTGATCCCAAAACCCGGTCGATGATGAACCTCGCGATGCTGGGCGCTTTGGGCAAGATGCATGAATGGGAGGTGCATTGCCGTGGCGCGCTGACCAACGGGGTGAGCGTCGAGGAGATCCGCGCCATCGTGCATGTGATCGCGATCTATTGCGGGGTGCCGCAGGGCATCGAATGTTTCCGCTCGGCTCGCAAGGTACTTGAAGAGGCAGGGGAACTCTAAAGCGGCTGGTCTTTGACCTGAGACATCAGGTAAAGGCGAAACCGGTGCCGGACCTGAATGTCGCGCTGCGTTGCGCATCGCACGACGCCCCGCGATCACGGGATCGGAGCGATAAGAGCGTCCTTGAGCCGGCAATCGGTGATCACGTCGCGCCCGCAAGGCACCGGGTCGAGCGATTTGGAAAGACAGAGCCGGGCCTCTTGGATGTGGCCCGCGCGGCAGGTGATGGTCAACATGTCGGCCTCCCAGCCCTTGTTTTCCTTGAGGAACGCCTCTTCGATCACATGAGCAGGCAGGCGCACCGGATCCTGCAACTTGCGAAAGATCGCGGGACGGGTGACGCGGTCATACGCCTCGCGGGCGAGGGCGAAATAGGCAGGTGCCGAAAGCCCTGAGCAGGCGCCGTGCTTTTTCCACTGATACCAGGCGAGACCCGGACTTCCCATGATGTCGGCCATGTCGCGGGTCATCGCACGCGAGGGCGGGCGCTCGGCGCTTTGGCAATACGAGGGCCAGCCACGGTGAAACTGTGGCCAGAGACCATGCAGCACCCAGCCGTGATCGGCCTGCGGGGTGCACTGTTCCGCCGCGCGCGCATCGCCTTCGAGCGCGCACCATGTGGGCGACCAACTCAGCGAGAGGACATAATAGTCGAACTCACCCGCCCGGTCGCCGCCGGCGCAAGCCGCGGAGGCCGTGAACAGCCAGATCAGCAAAGCCCGCATGATTTTT
>Ga0102929_1000367_pt1 | contig 26187 bp, 25 predicted proteins | sample SalPonR1_B_D2_MG_FD_78510 | JGI IMG/M metagenome (GOLD analysis project Ga0102929, IMG submission 78510) | Salt pond soil microbial communities from South San Francisco under conditions of wetland restoration - Salt Pond MetaG R1_B_D2_MG | ecosystem: Environmental > Aquatic > Marine > Intertidal... | reverse complement strand
TTGACGAAATGATTCCATGCTTCACCCATTTCACTTGAGAATCCCTTCCATTTTTCAGCCCCGGCTTCTTTCCCTTTTTCCAGTTTGTGCGTCATTTGCTGCAACTTGACCGAAAGATCCTTTTTCTTTTTATCCCAGGCGTCTTCTGCGTCCATTTGCGCCAGATGTGATCTTAATCGCATAAGATCAAACTTGGTTTTAAAGTCCTCTACGTTTTCTTTGAGCTTGTTTTCAAGTTCACTCTCTTTTTCTTTTGTTTTGTTTAGAGTGCTTTCCACATCTTTTTTCAGATGCTGCATGGAATGACTTATTTTTTTCTGCTGTTCCACCAATGCATCTCTTGATTCAGCCCTTCCCAAAGCTGCTTGAACCCTGAGCTCCTCTAGTTTCGTTTTGAGTTCCTGCGTTTTTTCTTCACTGAATACCTTGGACTTTTCCACCTGTTTCTCAGCCGTATGGATCCAGTCTTTCAAATGCTTTTTTTGCTCTTCGAAAGCATCTGCCGCTTCCTTTGCTCCCAGGTGTAATTGCACATTAAAATGCTCCAATTTGGCTTTCCAATCTTTTAGCCGCTCTTGCCATGTATTTTGCTCTTCCATATTTCCTATTTTGAAGACTAAACTTGGCAAATTTTTGATATGTTTGGATGATTCAAGTCATGATATAGCATGATATCGGTTATTATTAGAGCGTTGTGAGAAAAGTCTTTTTCCGACAGCCCTGCCAGGATCGAGGCCTTAGTCAAGTATCAATTTGACTGGGAAATTTTTGATCTCCTTACATCTTCACCAGTTTCCGAGTCCAAATTTGCTCTCCGGCACGGAATTGTACCATATACACACCAGGTATGAGGGTGGAGATACCTATTTGTCGTGACCCCGGTATTAATTCCGTAGAAATCAATATTTGCCCGGCTGGGTCAGTGACAGTTAATAGTCCTGCTTTGTCCGCGTTGATTTGAATTCGTTCCTGCGCCGGATTTGGGTACATGGAGAAATGTATGCCCGGATCAAATTCTGGGATTCCGGTGGATGTATTGATTTCAGCCAGGTAGTAATCTTGTCTCATACTTGCATTGCTTAGGGCATTGGAGCCAAAAAAGATTTCCGGACTCCAGAAGCCTCCTGTGATATATATGCTTCCGTTCGAATTTCCGGCAATACCGGCCCCATAATCATCTTCATTGCCTTCAGCTGAAAGCGCCCACATATACTGACCATTGGCATCCAGAGCGGTCACGAAAATATCGCTGTAATTTAAACGTGAATTGCTCACTGTCAGGTTTCCGAAATTCAAAGTTTCACTCGTAAATTGCCCGGTAAATACCACAGCCCCATCGGAGTCAGTATCGATAGCTAGGACTTCGTCATTGTTGTTTCCCATTCCAGGGCGCAACCAGAGCAGATCTCCGATATTGTTGTATTTCGCAATGTAAATAGTGTTGAAACCATTCCCGGATAAGCCGCTTAAGCCAAAGTCAATAGCGCGGCTGGCATAATATCCGGCGGCATAGATATTGCCCATTTCATCTGTCGTTATCGCCGTACCAATGTCATCGCTGTTCCCTGTCGGCCTCCTGGCCCATTGGGTCTGCCCATTTTCATTCAGTTGAGTGATGAATATGTCATATGCGCCGGTATTGTCCAGGGTAATGCCATCGAAGGTGATAGAACTGCTGTTGAAACAGCCTGTGAGATGTATTTTTCCTGAATTGTCTGTTGACAGGCCAAAACCACTGTCAGTGCTGTTGCCACCAAAGGACCGTGCCCAAAGCTCATCGCCGGCGGCATTGTATTTAACCACAAACAGGTCATCAGAAAATTGTGAGGTATTGTTGACGGTTTGGGTACCAAAACTGACGCCAACCCCATTATAGTTTCCCAGGACAATCACGTTACCATTGTTGTCAGTATCTATGTCAAATCCTCTGCAATTCCCATCTCCAATAGCTGTTTTGGCCCAAAGAACATTGCCGCCCGAATCAATTTTGCAAACAAAAAAGGTATTGTTCCCGGCATTAATATTGGGGTTTGTCAATGTCCAGTTGCCAAATGTAATGCTTGAACTTCGAAACCCGCCCGTGAAAATGATATCACCATTGCTGTCTGCCACCAGGGCAACAGAAAAGTCAAGAGCAGTTCCGCCAAATGATTGGGCCCATTCCAACTGCCCCTGCCGATTGTATTTGGCAAGAAAAATATCGCCGCCTCCATTTCCCGAAAGACTGACTTGTCCAAAATCCATGGATTCCCTGAAATAGCCAGTGGTATATACATTTCCATTCCCGTCTGTACAAATCCCTTCAGAAATGTCATCGAATGGCCCTCTTGCCGAGTATGCAGCTGCCCAATCCGGAGTTTGTGCCCAGGCTACTTCAAAACCGGCAAAAATGAAAACCAGAATCATAATGGCAAAAGGATCGAATTTTCTAAAGTTGAGTAATAATTGGCTCGTGAGTGGCATGGTTCTCATAATTAGTTCTATAAATAGGTAAACCTCATAATATATTATAAACGTAGCTCATGGGGCATAAGCTGTGACAAGAATGGGCTCAGAGGCCAATTATTCGAAAATATGTTCCACAATAAGGCATATATATCCAGAATTTATTTCAGTTTTTTCTTTCCCAATAAATAGAGGCGAGCAGTCCGATGCTAACTAAGACGTCGACGAAGTTCCACAAGTCTCTGCCAAGAGCAATTTTTACTATTGGCTGGAAAAGGATGGCCAAAGCTGCATAAATTATAGCCGCGGTCATGTCATTTTGTTCGTAGCTCCAATAAGCCAATAGGCTGAATCCGATCAAGGCCATCATGCGTACCATTTGGTAATAGCCATAGGGCATCTCTAGGAGGCATATAAAAAAAGCGGTGGCCAGGACTATCTTAAATAAGACCTTACGGGTGATTTTCATGACTGAGGTTGGGCATTCACTGATTAACCTAGAATTTTTTGGGTTGACCATATGAGAAGGTGGCTGAATGGCCCATTTTCTGTTATCATATGGAAAAGAATTAAAAAACCAGTCATCACGAGAATTGTGAGACTGGCTGTGGAATGTGGCGGTCCCGGCAGGATTCGAACCTGCGACCTACTGATTAGAAGTCAGTTGCTCTATCCAGCTGAGCTACGGAACCATGATCATCCTTAAATCTAAAGCTTTTCATCAAAAAGCGATCATCAAGAATTTTTAGAAATGCAAAGGTATACATCTATTTATAAATGGACAAGAGATGGGCTTATAAAGGCTGGTAAAACTTCGCGATATAATAAAAATTGAGAATTCTTTCCTTGCGCAGGCAACGTTTGTGTTCAATAAATTATATATTAAGTTAAACAATTGCACTTGCAGGGTAGTTTCGCAAGGGTAATTCAGCCATGAAACATTACTAATCACAAAAGAATTCACCATTATGAAAAAATTATTTTTACTTATTGTTGGCATATTCGCCTTTGGTGCCATGATGGCCCAAAATGCGAATTTGCAGATTATTCACAATTCACCCAGCCCGACTGTAGATGTTTACGTCAATGGGGTGAAGACGCTTACTGACTTTGAATTCCGTACAGCAACTGATTTTCTCGAAGTTCCTGCCGGAGTAGATCTCCAAATTGATGTAGCACCAGCACCTTCAGCGGATGTATCTGAGTCTATTTTTACGCAAACAGTTAATCTTGATGCTGACATCAATTATGTAGCGATTGCACAAGGTGCCGTTGGAGATATGAATAGACCTTTCGGTCTGGCCTTGATTGGCAATGCATTGACTGCTTCTCCTAATCCGGCTACTGTAGCGCTTAATGTAGTGCATGGTGGTCAAGATGCGCCTAATGTGGATGTGACGCCAAGAGGTGCAGGCATGCCATTGATTGCCGATTTGGCTTTCGGAGAGAATACAGGATATGTAGAATTACCTGAGGATAAATATCTACTCGATATTTTGGTTGCCGGAACACAGAATGTTGCCGGCAGTTATGTGGCTGATATAAATGGTTTAGCTGGTGGTGCCGGTGTCGTATTGGCCTCTGGTTATCTGGATCCTTCCCTTGGTGATGGATTTGGTTTATTCCTGGCCTTGCCTTCTGGAGGAGATTTGGTAGAACTGCCCGTTGAGGAATTTGCCAACGTTCAAATTATCCATAATTCACCAGAGCCAACTGTCGATATCTGGTTGAATGGCAATAAGGCCATTGAAAACTTTGAATTTAGAACTGCTACTGGCTTTTTAGAATTGACAGCTGGCTTTGATATTGAAATAGGAGTAGCCCCATCACCTTCTGATGATCCTTCTGATATTATTTTTACTGAAACAGTTAATCTTCAGGCAGATGAAAATTATGTAGCTCTTGCACAGGGAGCATTGGGTAATATGATGCGACCTTTCCAACTAAATATCATTGCTGATGCTCAAACTGCATCAGGCAATAATCAGATTGTGGCTTTAAACATTGCCCACGGGGGTGTAGATGCACCAGCTGTAGATGTGGCTGCAAGGGGAGCAACAGATCCAATTGCTGAGAATTTGGCATTTTCTGAAAATACGGGTTACATCAACTTCCCGCCGCAAACATTCATTCTGGATGTCTTTGCAACGGGTGCAGATACCCCGGTAGCTACTTTCCTGGCTGATGCTTCTGCTCTTGGAGGCGGCGCTGCTATTGTATTCGCTTCTGGTTATATTGATCCTGCTTTAGGTCCTGCTTTTGGATTGTTTGCAGCTTTGCCGGATGGTACAGTGATCCAATTTGATCAGGCAGAATTTGCCACCTGGCAAATTATTCATAATTCTCCAGGCACTCCAGTCGATGTCTACATTGACGATAATTTAGCTTTGGACGATTACGCTTATACGGTAGCTACAAATACGGCACTTGTGCCAGCAGGAGTAGATATCAAACTGGACATTGCGCCCGCCAATAGTACTTCTTCTGCAGATGCGATTTTTACCGAAACAGTGAATTTTGAAAATTTTAAAAATTACGTTGTATTTGCTGAAGGTATTGTCGGAGACCCCGATGCCCCGTTTGGACTAAGTGTTTCTGACCGTGTACAATTAAATGCACAGAATCCGAACAATGCGGAGTTGTTGATTCACCATGGATCGCCGGATGCCCCTGCCATCGATATAGGAGAGCGCAATGGAGATTTGTTGTTGACGGATTTGGAGTTTAGAGAGACAGCAGATGCCTATGCCTCTCTGGAGGCACGCAATTACTTTATCACTTTATATCCGACAGGGACACAAGATGAGTTTAAGACTTACCAGGCGGGATTGACGGGTGCAGAAGGACTTGTAGCAACGGTCTACGCGACTGGATTGGTGGGCAGTACAGAGCCTGCTGAAGAATTCAGATTGATATTGGTCCTTTCTAATGGACAGAGTATTGCATTGCCAGAGGTTGGGTTTTCGAATGTCCAGATATTGCACAATAGCCCTGATCCGGCAGTAGATATTTTCATAGATGGAGTGAAGGCACTATCAGATGTAGCTTTCCGCACAGCGACACCGCCTATTGAGTTTTTGTCGGATGTAGACATTGAGGTAGGCATAGCTCCCGCGGGAGGTACGATCAATGATGTCATATTTTCAACTACAGTAAGTTTTGAAAAGGATGAGAATTACCTGGTAGCAGCTGAAGGTATTGTGGGTGACGCAAATACGCCATTCAACTTGAATGTCATAGATGATTACCGTTTCGAATCACAGGATCCTGCCTCTGTAGATATCTTGGCTTTACACGGCTCACCGGATGCGCCAGAGGTTGATGTCTTAGCCAACGGAAACTCTTTCGTGGAGGATATCGAATTTGGTGAATCGGCAGGTTATTTATCTGTGGCTCCGGCCAATTATGAACTGAGTGTAACACCATCGCAAGACAATACCACGGTGGTAGCGAGATATTTGGCTGAATTGGAGAATGCAGCCGGAGCAGCCGTGACTGTATTTGCCAGTGGATTATTAAACGGAACACCTGAGTTCGGCTTGTGGGCATTATTGGCAGACGGGACTACTTTCCCATTGCCATTGATTAGTTCAACAGTTGAGCGCGTCGAAGACAACATTGATCTACGCGTAGGACCAAATCCGGCAAGCACTTTTGGTATGATTCACTTTAGTGAAGCTATGGATGTTAACCGCATTGACCTTGTAACAATTCAGGGCCAGGTCGTCCGTAATTACCAGGAAGGACAGTTGGAAGGTTATTCAGGAGCATACAAATTTGATCTGAATGGTATACCAAGTGGTTCTTATGTATTGAGAATTATGTCAAATGATAAGACTTATGTTTCCAGATTGTCAGTGATCAAATAATCACACAATTCTGAAAAGAATAAAGCCCCGGCGAATGTCGGGGCTTTTTTACTTTGAGGGTGTGGAGGATAAGAAAAATATTGCCCTTATGACTAAATCATATCTAAAGCCATGACGAAATAGGTCAAAAAGAAGGGTAGTGCTACCCAAAACCATTCAGGCTTTACCAATATGAGTGCAACAACGACAAATAGTGAAACCAATGTGACGATCCAATAAAAACCTCTGGATTTAGTACTCCTTTCCATGACCCATCTAATTTTTGTTCGTGTAAAAATACAATTCAAACTGAAAAAGTCTAAAGAAAAAACAGGATAATGCATGACAGAATTGGTAACCACCACCCATGAAGATCAATTTAAATTTTCCGGAAAGATTCTTGAATGCTCAACTTCGAACTGTACTGGGCCATAATAGCCTTTCTCACAAGGGTATACAGATTATTCAGGCAAAAATAGTGGAATTGGCTTGTCAAAAAGATCAGCATACCATTGTCGTAGCAGGACACTATACTTTCGTTTATGTCTCATCCATTTTTGCTACTCCTCCTCTAGAAGCACGGATTTCTTTGAAATTACACCCCTTATTATCCAGAAAGAAACTGAGTTTTCAGGTGCTTTCTATAGAACCAGTTGGTATCAGTGGGTTTTCACAAAAATGGAAGGACAAATGGCTTTCGCGTTTCATCACCTGGGTACGTCCTTTTCTAATTAAGCAAATTAATAATAAAATAGGAGCCTTGGCAGATGTTGATCTGGAATCAAAATTGAAACAAGGAATCCTTTCTCAAATAGAACACCAGGTCTACGCGGCCACAGGACTTCAACTGGTTGAACTTAAACTTCAATTGAATTCTTTTTACAAGGAGAAAGACGAAGATCTTTGGATTGAATTGGGGACCCAAGCGGAATGGAAGTACCAGAAGGCGTACCTGGATATGAAAATTGAGTTGTTTCCCGACCAAGAAAGTCAACGTCCTTGGCATATCTTATTAAACGAGGAAGTGTTGCATCGCTTGATCGATCAATTTCTCATTCAGAAGGATCTACAGTCCAAAATAGTCATGAAGCATGTGGGTTTAAACCAACATAAGTTGGTCATTGATTTTGAAGTAAAGCACCCTGTTCGCCTGCAACTGCAGTGGTCCGCCAATATCGTCTTAGGGGATGAAGAAGTGGAATTGTCAGAAATAAATATTGGAGTTATGGAAGGTAGAAGAGGCTGGAAGGAAATCCTTGCCTTGCCAGGACTGAGGTGGATGATGAACAGAAAATGGTCCGATAAGACTTCCTGGACTTATCAGGAATTGAATGTTTTACTCAATCAGCAGGTAATTAGCGCCATGGGAGAAATGGATGATCACGTAGAATTAAGTGCAGACCTCAATGTTGAGTCCATACAATGGCAGGAAGCTCAATTGTCGGTCTTCATTCACGGGGATATAAACTTAGATCATTTACACTGAATAGATGTGATCATAAATACGATGAAGGTCCAGTTTTTCATCCAGGAGATGGATTACGCAAATACACCCATTGATCGTGCGACCGTCTATTTCTTTGAATTGTAAGCTGTAATCCGTGGGTACGTTAAACAACATCTGAATGATTTCCTCAGGAAAACTGGTTTTGTGGTACTTTCCCAGGACAAAGGCGACATAATTGGACTGAATGCTGGTTGCACTGAGGCAAAAAGATCCATCATCTTTAAGTTTGGCAAAAGGATCGAGGTCGTTGAGACAGTCAGGATGTCCGCAAATTTTATCCTCCAACTCATTGAAAAGTTGAATCAAGTCCAACGGTGGTGTGGGATGTACAGCTTCTTTCACTTGATCGTAGGTAATCATTGATTTAATGGCTAATTCGAGTAAGTGTATATCAAAAGCTGTTCCAGAAATAAATAATTGAAGATCAGTTTTTTTCCTTTTTCATTGTAAGGCGTAAGGCATTGGACTGATCGTTCATCAGCAATTCCAGGGTGTCCTGACCTATCAAATCGTATGCAATTTGTTTAGTCGGTTGTTCCCGGAGGGTGTCCTGCATATAAAGTAGATTTTTCTTTTGGCTCAGTAAGCCTTTCTCAATCAAGCCGGTATTTCCTCTAAAAAAATAAGCACCATTCTCGTCAATGTAAAGAGAGCAAAGCTCTGCCTTACTGTTATCCATGAAATGACCATTCTCATATAGCGACAAACCAGTCCAGGTCCCTGAAATATCTTTCTCGCCACAAGAAATGAAGAACAATAGGCTGAAGCTCAAAACCCTCATGCTGTTAAAAAACTCTGGTGGCAGAGTCCCTCGGTTTTTTTGCTTGTCATTCCTCATTAGAAAAAGGACTGCATGACAATAAATACACCTGCCCCGGATATGAATCCAAGAAATGCCAGCCAGGTTACATTTTTAACATACCAGATGAAGTTTATCCTTTCCATACCCATGGCGGCCACTCCGGCAGCGGATCCTATAATCAACATAGATCCCCCGGTACCGGCAGAGTAAGCAATGAAATGCCACAGGGAATCATCCATGGGTTTTGTGTACATACCCATGGAGGCAGCTACCAGGGGCACATTGTCAATAATGGCGGATAAGCCCCCCAGGATAAGTACCACCAAATTTTGATTCGGTATGGCTGCCTGCATCAATTCTGCGAGATACATGAGCAAACCGGTTTCGTGACCATTGTACATAACCGCTACAGACTCAAGGGCAGCTACAGCCATCAAAATACCGAGGAAGAATAAAATACTGCTCATCTCTATGCGAGACAAAGCCTGGTGGGCGCTGTATAGATGCTTGCGGTCATCTTCCAGTTCTTCTTCCGGGTTGATGTATTCTGATACCAGCCAAACGACACCTAATGCGAGCATCATGCCGACGTATGGAGGTAAATGGGTAATCGTCTTAAAGACAGGTACAAAAACCAGGGCTCCGATGCCTACGTAAAGCATTGTTGAACTGCTCAATAATTTTTCTTTGCTCGATCTGCCTCGTCCTTCTTCATTTGGATCTGACGTAATTTGTCCTTTAAACGGTTTCATCAGGGAAGCCACAAAGAACGGAACCACCATACATATAATACTTGGCAGCACCAGGTGACTAATCAAGCCGCCTGTACTTACTTTTTTACCGATCCACAGCATCGTAGTCGTAACATCACCGATGGGGGACCAGGCACCTCCGGCATTGGCAGCTATCACTGCCATACTCACAAACCATAAACGCTCTTTTTTGTCCGGCACCAATCTCCTGAGTAAAGATACAAGTACAATGGTAGAGGCCAGGTTGTCTAGGGTAGCGGAAAGAAAGAAAGCAAGAAAGCCCAGAATCCACAATAGGGTACTTTTTTTCGTAGTCTTGATCTTGTTGGTTATAACAGCAAAACCCTTGTGTAAATCGATGAGCTCCACGATGGTCATGGCACCAATAAGAAAAATAAGGATCTCAGCTACCTTTCCGATGTGATGGAGCAAAACTTCATCAATATGTCCCAATTCGTGCTCGGCATTGACCACATCAAGATGCCCGTAAGAAACGAATGCCCAGCACAAGGCACCCATGATAAGGGCTGGTACCGTTTTATCTAGTCTAAGGGGGTGCTCAAAAACAATGATGAGGTACCCGACAATGAAACATATGATGATTGCTGTTAACATGGTATGGTGTTGAAATTAAGAGCGTAAAAATAGAAAATTCTTAGTCTAGAAGACCTTCTGAGTTTCATTTAAAATGATTTTATCTGCATCTCCTTTTGAATTCTTATATTTTTGCGCAAAAACAAGGCATGGTCACGATTGGAAATACAGACTTGGGAGAATTTCCCCTCCTGCTCGCTCCCATGGAGGATGTGAGTGACCCTCCTTTTCGCGCACTTTGCAAGGCTTACGGCTGTGATATGATGTACACAGAGTTTATATCAGTGGAGGGCCTCATTCGCGATGCTGAGAAAAGTGTACAGAAATTGGACATTTACCCTGAAGAGCGTCCCATTGGAATTCAAATTTTTGGTGCTGAGATCGACAGCATGAAAAAGGCTGCCGAGATCGTGGAAAATGCCCAACCCAATGTCCTGGATATCAATTATGGTTGTCCCGTAAAAAAAGTGGTCTGTAAAATGGCCGGGGCAGGCATTCTGCAAGACATCCCTAAAATGGTGGAATTGACCAAGGAGATAGTTCAATCCACCAATTTACCTGTAACGGTGAAGACCAGGTTGGGCTGGGATGATCATTCTATCCGAATTGTTGAAGTGGCTGAACGACTGCAGGATGTTGGTATCAAGGCGATTTCTATTCATGGCCGAACGAGAAAACAAATGTATAAGGGTACGGCGGACTGGGAGTGGATTGCCAAGGTGAAGAACAATCCAAGGTTGCACATTCCGGTTTTTGGCAATGGCGACATTGATTCACCTGAAAAAGCATTGGAATATAAAAATAAGTATGGTGTAGACGGTATCATGATTGGCCGGGGCAGTATTGGTAAGCCATGGATCTTCAGAGACATCAAACATTATTTTCAAACCGGGGAGCTACTACCGCCTCCTGATTTATCTACTAAAGTTGATCTCGTTAAACAGCATTTGCGACATTCGCTTGAATGGAAGGGCGAGCGCCTGGGTGTTCTCGAAATGCGGCGCCACTACGGCAATTATTTCAGGGGGCTGCCAGGGATAAAATCCTATAGAAGTCGCTTGGTAACCACCGACGCATCGGAAGAGGTATTTGGAATACTGGAGGAAGTCCGAGAAGATTACAGATCAACAGAATTATTGGAAGCCTGATTGCATGAGTAGAATCATCAGTAAAGATCAGAATGAGCAGTACCTGTTTGAACTCATTCACGACAAATCCAGGGAGCTTAATCAACCCGCCTATGTTATAGGAGGCTATGTCCGTGATCAGATTATGGATCGACACACCAAGGATATAGATATCGTGTGTCTGGGCAGTGGGATCAAATTGGCGGAAGAAACGGCTGCAGCACTGAAACCCAAACCAGAGGTGGTCGTTTTCAAAAGATTCGGAACAGCCATGTTTAAGTGGCGAGATGTAGAAATGGAATTTGTCGGAGCCAGGAAAGAATCTTACAGCCCGGATAGTCGAAAGCCAGCTGTAGAGGAAGGTACGCTTGAGGATGACCAATACCGGAGAGACTTTACCATCAATGCCCTGGCCTATAGTCTGAATGAGGATTTTGGTGCCTTGGTGGACCCATTTGGTGGGGTAGAGGATATTGAAAAAGGACTAATTCGGACACCTTTGGACCCTGAGCGTACTTTTTCTGACGATCCTTTGCGAATGATGCGGGCCATCCGCTTTGCTACTCAACTGAACTTTAGGATTAAATCAGAAACATATGAGGCCATTGCTGCTTCCAGTGAGCGAATAGCGATTGTCTCAAAGGAGCGAATTAATGTGGAATTAGAGAAAATTCTGGCCTCGTCTAAGCCTTCCATTGGATTCAAAATACTGGAAGAAACAGGTCTTTTAAAACACATTTTGCCGGAGCTGGTGGCACTTAAAGGTGTAGATTTTGTGGACGGTAGAGGTCATAAAGATAATTTTTATCACACCCTGCAGGTAGTAGACAACCTGGCTGAGAAAACGGACAAGATATGGCTGCGCTGGGCCGCTGTTTTTCACGATATCGCGAAACCTGCTACCAAGCGATACGATAAAGAGGCCGGATGGACCTTCCACGGTCATGAAGCTCTCGGGGCAAAATGGATCCCCAGGATATTTCGTAGATTGAAGTTCCCCCTGGACAGCAAGATGAAATACGTGCAAAAACTGGTTCGCCTGCATCTCCGCCCAATCAGTTTGACTAAGGAGAATATCACGGACTCGGCTATTCGAAGATTGCTCTTTGAGGCGGGAAACGATCTGGAGGATTTACTCATGCTCTGCGAAGCCGACATCACCTCTAAAAACTCAAAAAAAGTACAGCGTTACCTCAATAATTATAAGATGGTGCGTGAAAAGCTACAGGAAGTCGAAGAAAAGGACCGCATGCGAAATTGGCAGCCCCCTGTCGATGGCGAGTTAATCATGGAAACTTTTGACATTAAACCCTCCAGAGTGGTAGGTGACATCAAAACAGCCATCCGCGAGGCCATTCTCGATGGGGATATTCCAAATGATTTTAATGCGGCTTATCAATATATGTTACAAGAAGGCAGGCGTCTCGGTCTGGAAACCAATCAGTAATTTTCTTTGTTCAAATTTGAGTGGGCACTGCCGTAATCAATTTTTGATGGAACTAAAATCGGGGCGGAATACCTGGGTGATAAAGGATTCGCACTTGATCAGGTACATTCCTGATAATTCAGGTCCCAGTTCAATGTACAATTTGCCGTTTGACCTTTCAATTTGTACCCCTTTGAGGATTTGCTCACCAGAAAGATCAAAGATGAGCACTTCATCTGATAACTCACTTCCGTTCCCGCTTTCCAACGTGGCTTGACCAGTCATTACATCATAATCGAATATGTATTCCAGTGGGTCATATAAGGATACGGGAAGCACTTCTGAGCCAAACACTTGCCCTTCTTGATCATATTGAATAATGCGGTAAAAGCTATGCCCCCTGTAAGGTTGACGATCCAGATAAGAATAATTGCCGAAAGCCTTCTTTGCTGAGTTAATCTTTCGAATGGTCAGCCAACCTTTGTCATAATCATATCTTTGAATTTCATACATCTTTGAGGGCATATCCGGAATGGCTTCTGCCCAGTTCAATATGACATACCTGTTTTCGATGTTCTCCACCGAGCAATTCAATAGATTCAGCGGTATGAGTTCTTCTGCGAACAATTCATGTTTCAAATCCGGTATAATTTCCAACCAAAGTGATGTCGTGAGACTGTCAGCAACCAGGGCCTGGAGTGATGAAGGTCCTTTGTCCACTGCAGCCTGTAATCGAAAACCTAAAAACAGTAAGGTCGCGCATATCACTAAAATTATCCTTTTCATCTTCTTTGATTTAAAATCTAATATTTGAAGACCCCCGAAATCCTCACATTTCAGTTTTATATAATTCATAAACTATGCCAAATTCTGTTGGGCAGGCATCGAAATGCTGATTTGGCGTCTAAGAACAATACATATATAATCCAGATCACTAGGTATAAGATGTTCTTATACAGGATTCAACATATTTATATGTTATAAATATGATAGTGGGTGAGAATTAAGGTCAGATCCTGATGAAACGAAAGGTGCCTGTTGCGTAGTTCATTTACAATTGTTGATTTATTGTATTTATGCTACACGGAGCAACGACTTAAATTCACTTCAGCATTGCAAATAAAACGTTCATTCTACTCGTCAAAAAGTTGCTCGTAGTCCGTGTTGTCAGAGCGATGTTCGCGTTTGATCTTCACTTCTTTTTTCTTTGTGGTAGCCAGATCATCGAAGATATTGGTTTTGCCCTCAGCCAGGAGTTCTGTTTTGGCTTCGCCTAACAGGATAAGAGAACTCTCCTTCTCCCATTTTTCCAGCATTTTTAATCCCTGCTCTTCGAAAAGGCCATTTTGAAGATCTATGGAGTCCATAAAAGTAGAACTGAGCTGCATGAAACGCTCCATTTCGCCTACTTTTTCAGCCACATCGTCCGCAATCACCTCCAGGGCCTGATCAAAAATTTCCCTTTGGTCTTTGTTGCCGGAAATAACATTCATGGCAGACTTCATGGCGGAATGAGAGGTGCGAATGGCTTTGCGCTCCTGTTCTTTGAGTTTGACCTGGTCTTTCGTATCCTCAAGGAGAATTTCTGAATTGGTGTACATTTTGGTCAACACTCGGTAGAGAATTTCCATGCGCTTGTGCAGCGCGGAGTATTTTGAATTGGTTTCTTTGAGTCTGGCCGCTTTTCTGGTAGCAAGTAACATTTGCTTGTCGCGCCCGTCTCGCTTGGCCAAGCTGGCCAGTTGCATATTTTGATCAATTTCTTTTTCATTCCCGGTCATCAAATCTTTCAACTTTCTCATTTGTCCTCTCAGGGAGCCAATTTGCTTGCTCATTTTCTGCAGATTGTCCTCGAGATCTTCCACGTAGTTTTTAAGAATTCCAATGGGGTCGATGGTAATGAAAATACTGGTAATCCAGCGCATGATAGATTTATACATATAGCCAATTACAGCACGTGCCTTGGGGTCTAAAATCATGTAGATCACCAAAAAGAGGACCAACGCAGCTGCTACAATTCCTATACCGGTGGTAAGCAAGCCAAGAAGGAAGCTGCCGAAGCTGATAACCGCCCAACCCAGTCCTCCAAGAATGGCCAGGAGAAAGAGAGTACCCGTGACGCCCTCTGGTCTTCTCCAGAATGATTTGGGCTTGCTACTTTGAAGTTCAGATGTTGCCATAACATTGAGATATAACTGTGATCAGATATTTTTTTTAATCAATTGAATGTCCTTTTCTATACGTTGCATGACCGTTGATATTGTGGAGTCGAACGCATTCTCTGTAAGTGTTATTTTTTCGTCCTCCTGGTGCAGGTTTTGTTGGATGTTTTCTTGCTCCAGTCGATAATCCTTTATTTTGTCATCCATTTCTTTTATCTTATTCCGGAGCTGTCTGACCTCTTTTTCAAGGGCCTCGATGCGCCTTTTCTGACGCTCAATCTTGACCAGCCTTCTGTCTTCCACTGTCTGCTCAAATACTTTCTTTTCCTTATTCAATATGTCGAGGTAGTAATTTGCCGAATCAAGCAACTTTTCCTTGGTTAGTCCTACCGTACTGACCGTTGAATAGGCTGATCTGATAGCGAGGGATTCATCCATGGGCAGTTTTTTGAGTCGCTCTACTGCTTGTATGAATTCGATATAATCAAAACCCTCCAGATTACTTTTCTCTAAGGCCTTCAATATAAATTGCAAGCTTTTCTTGTCGGTACCTTTTTGATGGAACAAGGTTTCTAAAGACATGGACACGGTGAATTTTACAAAAGAGGAAAGTTAATAAGAATACTAGGAATCTTCATTCCGCATCTCCTCTATTTTCTACAGATGTGCCTCTGCAAAAGACCAACTTCTGATTTCTGACCAGTTGTAGATACTATTCTTTAAGGTGAAGGCCACATGGCCTCCATATTTTGGTAATTCTACATATACCTCGTCTTGTCCCCTGGGCACCTTGAAGTCGATGCTTTCTTCAGTGAGAATTGGATCATTTTGCGCATTGATGATGAGTGTGGGGACTGAAATACCAGATAAATAATTGATCCCTGATCCCAGTTTATAGAATTCTTGGACATTCTCATAGCCTCCCAAAGGGACTGTAAAATATCGATCAAAGTCTTCCCAATTTTCGAGTTGATCCAATTTGTCCAGGTCTAACTTTCCGGGAAATTGATTCGCTTTAGCTGTGATTTTCTTTTTTAGGTTTTGAGAAAATTTCCAATTGAAAACAAACATATTCGGACGATCCAAATTGCGTGCAGCAGCCCTCAGGTCCAGAGGAGTTGAAATTGCAGTGACGGCAACAAGCGGGGAATGCCTCAAGGACTCTCCCTCCACACCTGCATATTTTAGCACCATATTTCCCCCCATGCTGACACCTGTCAGTGTTACGCTTTTATAGGTCCCACTATGGAGAATGCCGTTGAGTACCAGTTGCAAGTCATCGATGTCTGCATGGCTGTACAATCGGAAATTGCGATTCATCTCTCCGGAGCAGGAGCGTGCATTCCAGGCCAGGACATCCCACCCTTTCTCGTAGTAGAGGGAGGCCATGGCACGTAAATACGGGCGTTGGCTGTTGCCTTCAAGTCCGTGTACGATAACAGCCAATTTGTTTGAGCCTTGCAAGAGCCAGTCTAAATCAATAAAATCACCATCCGGAAGTTCTCGTCGTTCTCGCTGGTAGGATACCTCTGGAGCTTTTCTCCAAAGCGCCGCGTAGATGGTCTCCACGGTTCCGTTTCTTAAAATGAGGGGTGGCCCGGGGTATTTCGATGAAATGTAAGGCATGATTATATTTACGATAAAAAGATTCGATGCAAAAGTATGTCATAAAAAATGCAAAAATTGTCAATGAAGGTGAAATAAAGGAAGGAGATGTCCTTATAAATAAAGACAGGATTGAGAAAGTAGGAGGGCAAATTGATGTTTCGGCCAGGGAAATCGATGCCAGGGGCTATTATCTAATGCCGGGAATTATTGACGACCAGGTACACTTTCGGGAGCCGGGATTGACACATAAGGCTTGTATCGAGACAGAAAGCAAGGCTGCAGCAGCCGGTGGTGTAACGAGTTATATGGAAATGCCCAATACCAAGCCTGCCGCGACTACCCAGGATTTATTACAGCGTAAATATGACATCGCGGCCAGGGATTCCTGGGTCAACTATTCCTTCTACATGGGGGCAGCCAATGACAACTATGAAGAAGTGCTAAAGACAGATAAGAAAACTGTTTGCGGCATCAAAATCTTCATGGGTTCGAGTACAGGAAATATGTTGGTTGATGATGAGGCTATTTTGAGAAAGTATTTTCGGGATGTGGATCTATTAATGGCCACCCATTGTGAGGACGAATCCCGTGTCAGGCAGCGAATGGAGGATTTTCGAAAAAAACACGGTGAAGACCCGCCGGCAAATATTCATCCTGTCATAAGAGATAGTGAAGCTTGTTATTTATCCAGCAGCAAAGCGGTTGAACTCGCCAAGGAATACGGCAGTCGGCTGCACGTCTTGCATTTGACGACAGCAAAAGAACTTGAACTTTTTGAGCCGGGTGATCTGGCCAGTAAGCACATAACTGCTGAGGTATGCGTGCATCACTTAACTTATTGCGATGAAGATTATGAGACTTATGGCAATGGCATTAAGTGTAATCCAGCCATTAAAACAGCAAATGATAGAGAGGCACTCTGGAAGGCCCTGTTGGAGGATCGTATAGACGTCATTGCCACGGATCATGCCCCACACACAGCAGATGAAAAAGCGCAAAACTACTGGAACGCACCGTCTGGTTTACCGCTGATTCAGCACACACTTCCCATGATGTTGCAGTTTTACCATAAAGGAAGAATCAGCCTGGAAAAGATCTCTGAAAAAATGTGCCATGCACCGGCACGCATGTTTCATATCGCGGATCGAGGATTTATAAGGGAGGGATACAAGGCAGATCTCATTCTCGTGGACACAGAAAGACCCTGGTTGGTGCAAAAGGAAAATTTACTTTACCGTTGCGGATGGAGCAACCTCGAAGGGCAACAGATGAAAGGACGTGTAATGAAAACATGGGTCAATGGCGAACTGGTTTACAATCACGGTCAATTCAGAGGTGCAGGCATGGGCGAACGATTGGCTTTTAACCGTTAAAGTATTGGGCAACTATGGTGAAAATTTTGCCTCAACACTTCTGGACTATTCCGTTAAGAAGGCGATCCAGTTTATGTCGGTGTGCGAGGCTTTGTCACTTGGTGCTTTCCTTGAGCGGCCCTATTGAAATCGCCGTAATTGCAAGCCTATTTTAAACCATCTCCTATTTCTATGGTATTTAAGTTTAATATTTAAATATCTGTTTTTTAGGAATCAGTAATTTTGTTTGTACCTTGCTTTTTCATCCAAAAGTAGCTTATTTCATCCTTGGCCATGGAGCAAACCCGTTACAAAATAAAGACCAGAGGGAGAATTGGTTTCATCGACGGAGACGGTGAGATCGCCATTGAGCCACAATTCCTTGAGGCGGATGATTTCGTTCAGGGGTATGCGAGGGTGAAGCTGAATAATAAGCTCGTTTTTATGGATGAGCTCGGTCGACTGTATCTCAAGCATTTTTTCAATAACCTCGGTTATTTTAATGAGGGCTACGCAAGAGCCCAGCTGGTCTCCAAGTGGGGATACATCAACAACCGTGGAGACATCCATATTCCTGTACGCTACGATAAAGCACTGGACTTTTCAGAAGGATTGGCCGGGGTATCCATTTACGGTGAAGTTGGTTATATCGATGAGGATGGGTTGATTGCCATTGAGCCCAAATTTGAAGAGGTGGGTAATTTCTCATTTGGTCGTGCCCCTGCTTGTAAAAACGCCAAGTGGGGCTATATCAATAAATCTGGAGACTGGATTATAGAACCTGCCTTTGACCGTGCGTTCCCTTTTGAAGGCGAGACCGCGCGAATTGTACAGGGAAACAAATGGGGTTTGATTGGCGAGTCCGGAGACTTGCTGACGGATGTTAATTTTGATATTCATGCCGCTAAGAAAGAAGGTGTTTTCGATGGGGACTGGGCTGTCTTTGGTCAAGATGGGAAGTACGGTTTTCTCAACAAGGAAGGAAAAATTGAACTCGAGCCACAATTCGAATTTGCCAGGCCTTTTAAACAGAATTTAGCTGCGGTTAAAGTTGATGGCAAGTTTGGCTACATTCATCGCGATGGCTCGTGGTTTATGAAACCTACTTTCCAGGATGCACTACCATTCTACAAAGAAGTAGCTCCGATACGCATTGAAGATTATTGGGGTTACATTACGAAAGACGGGCGATGGATGTTAGAACCCTCCTTTTCCTACGCGGAAACCTTTAAAAGAAATCTGGCCATGGTGATCGAGGACGATCGCTGGATTTATATCAATAGACATGGGGACATTATCTGGGAGGGTGATTAGTCTGTCCAAACGGCTAGTTTTGTTTGATTACCAACTATCTTTTGATCAATCTCCACCTTTATCTCTGTATTTTTCGGTAGAAATATATCCACCCTGGAGCCGAATTTTATGAATCCCAAGTCTGTTCCCTGCGCTACCTGCTGACCTACTTCAGCATAACACACAATTCTCCTTGCCACTGCCCCTGCAATTTGGCGCAGCATGATTTCTCCCTTTGGATGCTCGATTACCACCGTGGTCCGTTCATTTTTTTCAGAAGATTTTGGATGCCAGGCGACGAGGTATTTACCCGGATGGTACTTGTAATATTGGATTGTGCCATTTATCGGGTAGCGATTGACATGAACGTTTAGTGGGGACATGAAAATAGAAAGCCTTGTCCGCGTACCTTCAAAATACTCTTTCATTTCGACTTCCTCAATGGATACAAGTTTCCCGTCGGCCGGAGCCAAAATAGCCAGTTCTGATCCTTCCGGAAGTGTCGATCTGTCTGGATTGCGAAAAAACCACAGGATAAGTCCGTTGAAGACGATGATCAGAAGAAGAAATAGCCACCGCATCCACACTTCTGGGAGGAGATAACTGATGGCGAAAAATAAAATAAGGCTTAAAAGCAAGATCAAGCCAATAGTAGAAATACCTTCGTTATGTATCATAAACATGTTCTCTAAGGATAAAAATACAGCAAAAACAACTGTAAGAAAGGCAAACAAAAAACAAATCCGTCAAAACGGTCCAAAGCCCCACCGTGACCTGGTAAAAATTGTCCACTGTCTTTGAGTTGATGGTTTCGTTTTAACTGGGATTCCAGGATGTCACCCATAGGTGATGTAATAGATATAATGAGTGCCATGACCAGCCAATGCCACAATTCCAGTAAATCAAATACGAGGGGTATGGCTAAGGCCATTAAAAAAGTTGTAAACATGCCCCCGGCAAATCCTTCAATGGTTTTGTTGGGAGAAATTTTTGGTGCTAGCGGGCGCCGTCCCAGGTTTTTACCAAACAGGTAAGCACCGCTGTCATTCAACCAAACTAAAACAAATACGCCCATGATCATTTTTGGTTGGTAACCATTGGGAAAGTGAGCCAGAAAAATGGCGAATGTGAATGGCAGCGCAAGGTAAATGAGGCCTGTGATTAATACTGAAAATAGAGAGGTAAATCTTTTTTTCATGACCACCGTACTGTACCACCAAACCAGTGAGCCTGAGACGGAAAATATTGTTAATCCCTTGACCAGGGGAGACTGAAAGAGTTCGAAGATAGGCGCATACCACGTATGGTAGTACCAAAACATACTGTAGGGTAATAAAGTCAAGACAATATATAGTATGTTCGCAGGGGTTGTGGTCTCTGTTTGAAGTATGATTCGGTAAAATTCTGAAGCACACAAAATAAGCAAGAGTAGAAAAAGGAGATAGGCGCTATTTCCACCTAGAAATATAGCTGTACAGACAAGGGATACAAATATAATGGAGGACAAAATTCTGACACGTAATTCTCGGTCTGCCAAAACAATATTAATTTGATGACGCAAGCTATAACGAATAAAACTATAATGAAACTTTGGTTTAATTATTATTTAAGGATGAGTTCATTTTTATCCCAAGCTCCACAAAACTAAAACCGTCAGATATGAAGAAAGCTGCAAATACGTGTAAACTCAGTGTAAATATTAATAAGGTGGCCCTGTTGAGAAACCAGAGAAAGGGTAACCTGCCGGATTTGTTGGAATTTGCCCGGAAAGCAGAGCAATACGGTGCGCAGGGCATTACAGTTCATCCGCGCCCGGATGAGAGGCACATTCGCTACAGTGACGTTCCGGCTTTGAAATCCATAGTATCGACAGAGCTCAATGTAGAGGGTAATCCTACCCAGCATTTTTTGGAACTTATTGAGAAGGTCAGACCGGATCAATGCACACTCGTTCCAGACCCACCCGGCGTGCTCACTTCAGATCAGGGTTGGGACATAGGCCAGAATCGAGACTTTCTTGCAGAAGTGGTCCAAAAATTACACGCTTGGGGTATTCGATCGAGTCTTTTTATAGATCCCAATGAGGAAGCTGTTGCAGCTGCACATGATTTAAAGGCAGATAGGGTAGAGCTCTATACCGGAGATTATGCCAAAATGTGGGACAAAGATCCTGCAGCAGCTCTTCAAGCTCACGTAAGCTGCGCAGAAAAGGCACTTGAATTAGGAATTGGTCTTAATGCCGGGCACGATTTAAATCTTCAAAATCTACCAGATTATTATAATGCCATGAAAGGACTCATGGAGGTATCTATTGGACATGCCCTGGTTGCTGATTGCCTGGAATACGGGTTGTCATCTACCATTCGGATGTATAGATGCTGTCTACTTTAATTTCATCTTTCCTTAAAACCTGTTTTGAATGATACTTCCATTCAAAGATTGGTGATCCTAGTTAAAATGAAGACCTGGATGGATGGCGTGGGTTTGCCCTGGCTTAGAAATTTTGCTTTCTTATAATCAGTGCTGCTGTTGATAATTTTGTCCCTCAATAGATTGCTGATCTGATCCCAGAAGATGATTTTGGGCCGGAATTCTTCAGAGAATGCAGAGGTTCCATTTTTTTAACAGACTGGAAAGAGGATTTCTTTCTTGGAGACCTTAAATGCATTCGCTGGAGCATAATACTTCTTCTTTATCTGGATCAGATGCTACTTGAACCGATGCAGATGTACAATGACCCGAGAGGAGTTACCTGTTTAAGTATCATCCTGACGGTTACTGTCCGATTGAATTTGTTAGGACTTCTCCTGGCAGGAACAGCGTATGCTTAATGGGCTACACAATCCGAGAAAAGCACTGACTCCAACTTCTGAGGCTATGACCTGCGCAAGGAATGAAAAAATGGTCTAACAAGAATTGAAAAGCGATTACAACCATCCGCTCTTTTTTATTGTAAAAGTCGACTAATTATCTTACTTTGATTCAGCGAAGTTGAAGGATGATGAAGACTAAATATTCAAGAGTTTTTTTTGTTCGGCTAACTTCTTCATCAATTGATGATTTTATGATCAAATGGTTGGATGGATTTATTCGTTACCTAAGCGAACAAAAGAGATATTCTGAACATACCCGGAATGCCTACCAACTTGATTTAACAGAATTGTCCAATTTTTTAAATGAACAGTATGAGGTCGATAATCCTGGTCAGGTAACCCAGGATCAGTTGAGAGACTGGCAAATGCATCTCAAAGAAAAGAATCTTCAATCAAGCAGTATTTCAAGAAAAATATCGGCGGCACGTTCATTTTTTTCATTCTTGGAAAAAAATGAACAGATAAAAATAAATCCGAGTATACACTTGATGGCACCAAGGAAGGAAAGTCCCTTGCCGCATACCATATCGAAGAATAGATTAATTGACACGCTGCGAAACCTGTCTGTTCAAACTGGATTTCCTGAGCAGAGAGATTATATCTGTGTGCTTTTACTTTATGCCTGCGGTTTGAGAAGAGCTGAATTGATAAAACTTGAGCTCAAGGATGTGGATAGTAATACCTCCTTTTTAAGGGTACTTGGAAAAGGCAGTAAAGAGCGTTTAATCCCTCTTGAAGAAAAGTTAGCGAAAGCCTTGTTGAGATATATTAAATTAAGAACTGACACGTTCTTTAATTCAATGAGTCAACGTCTGATATTGACAGACAAAGGGAGGCCGGTTTATGATAAGTTCGTTTACCGTTTGGTTCGAAAGTATTTCAACGATGGTCAACACGGTAAGGCGCACCCTCATTTGATCCGTCACTCATTTGCTACCCATCTCCTTGAGAATGGAGCGAAGATCGAATATGTAAGAAAATTACTGGGTCACGGCAGCCTCGCCGCCACCCAGGTATATACACATTTGAATTTAACACAAATGCAGCGCATATATGCCGATACACACCCGAGAAAAGATTTGTTAACTAAAAAAAATAAAGAATGAAAACAACCATAGAATCACATCACTTCACAGCTGACAGTAAATTGACGGACTTCATTGAGCAAAAAATGGAGAAATTGGAGAAATACTCTGATCAAATTCAATCATCAGATGTGAAACTCAAACTAGAAAACACCGGACAAATAAAGGACAAGGTAGTTGAAGTCATCATGCATATTCCTGGGACTACCTTATTTGCCAAGGAAACCGATAAAACATTTGAAACAGCTGTCGACCAATGTGTGGACGCACTCAAACGCCAAATTATCAAATACAAGGAGCGATTGAGAGCGCACTGAAAAAAAATAATACAAAGGTTTATTCTTCAATTAAAATATCTTACCTTTGCGAACACTTTCAGAAAGCCGTCCTGCAGACGGTTCTGCTGAGGTATTTTTGGAAGTGCTCGTTGTTTAAGTGGAGAATAAGATCTTTAGTGCCAGCATAGCTCAGTTGGTAGAGCAGCTGATTTGTAATCAGCGGGTCGGGGGTTCGAGTCCCTCTGCTGGCTCAGATTGATTGCACTAGAGGGGGTGCGCCGGAGTTGGAGAGCCGGGCCAGACTGTAAATCTGGTGACTTAGTCTGAATAGGTTCGATTCCTATCACCCCCACTTAATGTTATTAATGTAGATCATTATATAGAATAATAAAAAGCGGGAGTAGCTCAGTTGGTAGAGCATCAGCCTTCCAAGCTGAGGGTCGCGGGTTCGAGTCTCGTCTCCCGCTCATTTGTTTTCTGTTCTTCTCTTGACTTTAAAAGCCAATGTAGCTCAGGGGTAGAGCACTTCCATGGTAAGGAAGGGGTCAAGGGTTCAATTCCCTTCATTGGCTCGAAAGTTAAAATTTAATTTGAAAACAGATTTTTTAATTTTTAAACTCAAAATCAATGGCGAAGGAAACATTTGACCGGAGTAAACCTCACTTGAATATAGGTACTATTGGGCACGTGGATCACGGTAAAACAACCTTGACTGCTGCAATTACCTACGTATTGTCTGAAGAGACAGGTGGGCAAAAGATGGATTATGACACCATCGACTCAGCTCCAGAAGAGAAAGAAAGAGGTATCACAATTAACACTGCTCACGTAGAGTATGAAACAGCAAATAGACACTACGCTCACGTAGATTGTCCTGGTCACGCTGACTATGTTAAGAACATGGTTACTGGTGCTGCCCAAATGGACGGTGCAATTCTAGTTGTGGCTGCGACAGATGGTCCAATGCCTCAAACTCGTGAGCATATCCTATTGGCTAGACAGGTAGGAGTGCCTAAGATTGTAGTTTTCCTCAACAAGGTAGACCTTGTAGATGACGAGGAAATGTTGGAATTGGTTGACATGGAGGTCAGAGAGCTCCTTGATCAGTACGAATTCGATGGCGATAACGCTAAAATTATTTCAGGTTCTGCATTGAAAGCACTGGAAGGTGATGCAGATGCTGTACAGGCGATCAAAGATTTGATGGCTGCATGTGACTCAGAAATTCCTGAGCCTGAGCGACTAGTAGATCAGCCATTCTTGATGCCTGTTGAGGATGTGTTTTCTATCACAGGTAGAGGTACAGTAGCAACTGGGCGTATCGAAAGAGGTGTGATCAATACGGGTGATGAAGTGGAAATCGTAGGTATGATGGAAGCTGATGAGAAACCAATGAAATCTACCGTCACAGGAGTGGAAATGTTTAGAAAAATCCTCGAGCGTGGAGAGGCTGGTGACAATGCCGGTATTCTCTTGAGAGGTATAGAAAAAACAGATATCAAGAGAGGTCAGGTAATCTGTGCTCCGGGATCTGTAACTCCGCACATGAAGTTCAAATGTGAGGTTTATGTATTGTCAAAAGACGAGGGTGGTAGACATACTCCTTTCTTCAATGGCTACAGACCTCAATTTTACTTCAGAACGACGGATGTTACCGGAGACGTGAAGCTTCCTGATACTGTAGAAATGGTTATGCCTGGTGATAACGTAACTTTAGAAGTTACCTTGATTAACCCGGTTGCCATGGAAAAAGGTTTGAGATTTGCGATTAGAGAAGGAGGTAGAACAGTCGGTGCCGGCCAGGTAACCGAAATCATCGAGTAATTCGTTGGTTATAGCCACCTTTGGCAATCTTATTGAGTTTAAAAATTAATCAACAAGCGCAGTTAAGCGGTGCACCGGTGGCACTGCTTAACTTTTCGCATACACGGGCATAGCTCAGCTGGTAGAGCGGCGGTCTCCAAAACCGTAGGCCGTGGGTTCGAATCCTACTGCCCGTGCAAAGAACTGAGAGTAATGGATAAGATCAGGTTTTACATCAGAGAGAGTTACGAGGAGCTGATTCATAAAGTGAGTTGGCCTACGTGGCGCGACCTTATCGAAAACACCAGGATTGTGATTATTGCAACGATTATTTTTGCACTGATCATCTTTCTAATGGATGTAGTTTCGAACAGCGCCATGAATTTCATTTACGGACTAAATTAAATTCATGTCTGAGGACAGCAAGTGGTACTCTCTGCGTGTAATTAGCGGAAAAGAGAAGAAGATAAAGGAACGAATCGAGATGGAAATTCAGCGATCCGGATGGGGAGATGCTGTCTTGCAAATTCTGGTGCCAACAGAAAAGGTGTATAAAATCAGAAAAGGCAAGAAAGTCATCATGGAGCAGAATATGTTATCGGGATATATTCTCGTAGAAGCTGTTCCCGGACTATTCTCCTCCGAAATAATTCAGGGAATTTCTGGAATTCCGAATGTGATCCACTTCCTAGGTAAGGACAAACCCATTCCAATGCGGGATGCGGAGTCCAATAAATTACTCGGAAAGGTGGATGAATCTCAAGACGTAGATGAAGCCTTGATTGAACCATATTTGGTTGGAGAAACAGTAAAAATTACAGACGGTCCTTTCAAGGATTTTGTCGGAGATGTCAAAGAGGTCAATGAGGATAAAAAGAAACTCATTGTTATTGTTAAAATCTTTGGTAGAGGTACAGAAGTGGAGTTGAATTTCATGCAGGTAGAAAAGCAATCTTAATTCTCATATAAGCAGGAACAAATGGCAAAAGAAGTAGAAACGTTAATGAAGTTGCAAGTGCGAGGAGGAGCAGCCAATCCATCTCCCCCGGTTGGTCCGGCACTCGGTGCTAAAGGGGTAAATATCATGGAGTTCTGCAAGAGATTCAATGCAGCAACCCAGGAATTGCAAGGAAAGCTTGTTCCCGTGGTCATCACGGTCTACAAGGACAAATCCTTTGATTTTATTCTTAAGACTTCTCCGGCTGCAATCCAATTGATGGAGGCAGCTAAAT
>Ga0102929_1000364_pt1 | contig 26302 bp, 23 predicted proteins | sample SalPonR1_B_D2_MG_FD_78510 | JGI IMG/M metagenome (GOLD analysis project Ga0102929, IMG submission 78510) | Salt pond soil microbial communities from South San Francisco under conditions of wetland restoration - Salt Pond MetaG R1_B_D2_MG | ecosystem: Environmental > Aquatic > Marine > Intertidal... | reverse complement strand
GGATTGTGGATAACAACAACGGAACGATTATTAACCTTCCTCACTTAAAATGGAAGGAGATTGATTTCAGTAAAAGGATACGCACTGACATTAACAAAGATATCAGAATCTGGATTGAGAATGAGGCTAAGTTGTCCCTGAGAACAGAGATCTATATCAATGATGAGATCTCAGGATTGAAGAACGGGGTGCTTCTCTATATATCACAGGGGGTAGGAGGAGCCCTTTTGATTAACCGGCAGTTGTTTGCGGGAAACAGTTTCACAGCAGGTGAGATCGGGCATATGAGTATCGATGTAAACGGTCCGAGATGTAAATGCGGGAACAGAGGGTGCCTTGAGTGTTATATATCCGTTGAGGAAGTTGTGAAAGAGTATGAGAGGCTTGGTGGGGAAATGACGAGCCGGCTCTATATCGAGAAGTTCAGAGAATTACTGAGAAAGAATGACAACGGGGAGCCCCGGGCCAGAGAGATTATGGAAGAATACTACGATTATCTGGAACTGGGACTGGTCAACATCGTCAACCTTATCAACCCGGAATTTATCGTGATGGGGGGGATGGGCTCGATTATCCCACTGCATATGCTCAAACTGATTGAACGCAAGCTGAAGTCAAGGGTCATCTCCCCCGCAGCAGGACAGTTAAGACTTGTTCCCTCAAAGATTGATATGGTCAAGTCTGCGATGGTTGGCGAGACCATTCTGGCCATGGATTACTACTGCAGAGAGATGGTCCTGTGAGCGATTCATTTTCATCTTTTCCCGAATCATTTACTTGAAAAAATTCATATCATGTGGTATACTACCGTTGCTTCCGTTAGGAGAGGTGGCCGAGCGGCCTAAGGCGCTTGCCTGCTAAGCAAGTGAGGGCATTGAGCTCTCCGAGGGTTCGAATCCCTCCCTCTCCGCCATTTTTTTATGTGCCCGTAGCTCAACTGGATAGAGCGTTACACTGCGGATGTAAAGGCTGGGCGTTCAAATCGCCCCGGGCACACCAGGAAAAAATAATTATGAAAGGAAAGGGCGAGTATGCGTCCTTTTTTCTCTTTTTTAGCGATTCTTTTCATCATTTTAATACTTTCATCTTGTGATACGTCCTTCTATCAGGTTTACTTCAAAGAAGATGACCTTAAACAAAAGACGCTGGCTTTTATTCAGTCAGCAGAAGATACGCTTGATATCTGTGTTTATAACATCTCTGATCCCGATATTCTCCGGGCAATAGCATCATTGTCAGAGAACGGGGTTAAGGTGAGAGTAATCACAGACGATTCCAACAGGGTCTTTATTGAAGAAACGGGGATCGTATATGATGCTGAAGGGCTGATGCACAACAAATACATGGTGGCTGATTCAGAAAAGGTCTGGTTTGGTTCGACAAACCTCAGTCAAACCAGTCTTGAGGAGCATGAGAACAACGTCATTATCAGTGATGATCGCGGGCTGGTTGAGGCCTTCGAGAGTAATTTCAAGCAGTGTTATGACGGGAAGTTCAAGGCGATGAGAAGCCCTCTGGAGGATCAGATCTGCTTTTCGCCCGAGGAGGATACGTTTGGACGGGTAATCGGGACGCTCTCCAAGGCGAGAAAAAGCGTCAAAATCGCCATGTTTGCCTTTACCGATAAAAGAATCGTGAATTATCTCAAAGTCCTTTCGGTTCACGGTGTGGAGATTCAGGTGATGCTCGACCGGGACTGGAATCTTACCAATGTTTACAGTTCGCTTGAGGCGCTTATGCGATTTACAAATACGCAGTTGGATTTCTGTGATGCGTTACTTCATGAGAAATTTCTCATTGTCGATGATCAGATCCTTCTGACCGGCTCATACAATTACACGCTTTCAGCAGAGAGTAAAAATGATGAATTCCTCTTTGAGACTGAGCGAAAAGCCATTGTGGAGGCGTTTATCGATCATTTCAGAAATCTCCGGAACGGTTCAGATCCAGTATCACAAGCTCCGGCGGGCAGTTCAGCCGGCCCGGAAACCATTGACCGACCCCCCTTGTTACATAGATCATCGTATCTTTGTGGTGGTATTCTCCGGCAAGGAACTTGATTTCGTTACCGTTTTTCCAGCTCATCAGATCTTTGGTGATAAAGGGGATGTAGAATTGACCTCCGTGCGTGTGCCCGGCCAGTACGAGATCGTACTCATCAAGGATATCGGGATATTCATCAATCCTCAAAGGGGAATGAATGAGGAGGATATCATAATCTCTTTTGCCGTCTTGACTCAAACGTTCTGTGTTTCGGAAAAAATAATGGGATTCCAATCCCGTGATACCGAGTTTATATCCCTTGATGTTGATGGCCGTTGATTCTTTTTCTATGAGGGGGATATCAAGGCTCTCAAACCTCTGACGCATGTGAACCGGTGCGTACTCCTCCCAATTTCCGAATATCGTGTAGGTTGGCGCAATCCCTTTCAACCGGTCAAAGAACTTGACAAGACCTTTGACATCCGTCCATTTTGCCAGTGCATCCCCACCGAAGAGAATCACGTCCGGATGATAATCTTTGATCCTGTTTAATAATCTGTCGTGAAAAGGCCGGTACTGATACAGATGCAGATCGGCAAAGAAGGCAATTCTCAGTTCGTTATTCGAGGAATACTCTCCGGCTTCTTCGCCCTTTCCGATGTAAGTGAGTTCAAGTCGATTTGTTTCGATGAAAAGGATATATATTGACAAGAGGATGAGGATGATCAGCAGGAACAGAAAGACTCTTTTCCGTTTTGAGTTGATGAGTCCCCTTTTTTTTGTTGTTTTTGTCATCGGTTTTCTCCTCGTCAATGTCGATCCTGATGGGGGTTCATTTCTTTAACCCGTTGCAGCGATTTCTCAAAATCCTGATCGTTTATTCTCAGCGTGTTCAGCTGAATCTTGTAATTATTTTCCGGGGCGATGCACTTTTTCAGGTCTACACTGCGCCGCAGGCAATTGTAGGCACCCTCGCGAACAACAAAATCGATTTCGGCTCCTGTCAGGCCAAGGAGCCTGTCAGTGAAAGCGCGGATATCCATTGTATCTGAAACGGGCATATCTCTCGTTTTGATTCTGAAGATATCATAACACCCCTGTTTAGTTGGCTTGTCAATTTCTATTGTATAATCGAATCTTCCAGGTCTCAACAGAGCTTCATCGATGGAATTCTGTCTGTTTGTTGATGCAATAACACATATCTTTCCATAATCCTCTATGCCATCCATCAAAGAAAGAAGCTGGGTGACAAAACGGGATTCACTTCTCAGCGTCTCTTTTGAGGAACGGGTTTGGGCGACGGCGTCGATCTCGTCAAAAAACACAATGGTGGGCTGTTTTTTTCTGGCATCGGTAAAGATATTCCTCAGATTCTCTTCTGACTGACCCAGAAATTTATTAAAGAGCTCAGGGCCTTTGATTGGGATGAAGTGGGCGTTAATCTCGTTGGCTATCGCTTTGGCGATCATTGTCTTCCCGCATCCCGGAGGACCGAAGAGCAGGATCCCCTTATGCGGTTTGATACCGAGATAATGAAAGAGTTCGGGCCGTTTCAACGGGAGCTCGATGACCTCGCGGATACTCTGAATGACATCATCTATGCCACCGATATCGGAAAATCTGACCTCGGGAATATTCCTGTTTTCGCTTTCCGGTGCCACTTCTTCTTCACCGGTATTCGGTTTAATCCCGACGGCCTCGAGGGTATTGTTGCCTGTTACTGTTTTTTGATAGCGAATCTTCCATCTCTTGTCTTCTTTGATGTTGATCTTTTCAGGAAATGACCGGATCACCCTCTCCATGCTCTTTCTGTCAAAGAAAGAACACAGTTCGAGATTCTTACTCTCTATCTCGTTTTTAAGCCCTTCCCGGATGTCCTCTTTGGCGATTATCCAGGTCTCCTCGTCCTCAAAATAACCAAAATCAAACCAGTAAACCAGTTCATCGTTGTACTCTTTGATCTCTTCAACAGAAGATGAATCAATCAGATTGAGTAATCGGCATCCCCATCCCGATTCCAGACAGTACTTTTCTTCATCAGGGGATTCCTTCCGATATTGCCTGCATCTGAATACTCTTAAGATCTTGCTCATACCGGTGTAATCAACTTTTTTTCCTCTGAATCTCATAAGGACTGTTTTCCAGTTCTTGACAATGGCCAGGAGGCGTCCGATTTCTCCGACCTTTAAACGGAATTCATCAATATCAACCGTGATGGAGTTCTTTCGTGTTATTGGAGAGGCCACCGTATGGTCTTCAAAATCCCGGACCAGATTGAGAGCCTCATCATATGAAAAGGAAGGTTCTTTTTGGAACTCAATGTAGAAAAAGGGGTTTTGATTGATCAAATCGCCTCCTGTGTAGTACAAAATTCCTTCTGATTATAACACTTTACCATCAATGGATGATATTCCGGTTCAAACGGTGCGTTTCCGGGTATACCTCTGATTTATCAGAAGGGGAACTGAGAGCGGTTATAAATGAGTTGACGGTGGAACTCCAGCCGGTATTGAATTAAAAAAAGAGGATACCCTTTCAGGCATCCTCTTGATCGTTCAGGTTCGTAATTACGGTCTAAAGGCCGGCATTACCTCCGGGTTGATGGTATCGATACCAAGCCTCAACCGTAGCGTTTTATTGTAATCAACGGTTGAGCTGTAAGCATCAATGGCCTCGATGATTGTTAGCGCTGTGAAGCCGATTGCTCCAGCTGTGCCTATCCAGGGATCACGCAATTTCTTTGTGTTGGTATTGGGATCGGTGACACTTTGAAAGCCGTAGACGGTGGCGCCGGCAAAGAGGACACGGGTACCGAGGAAGAAGAATCCGGCGGCTATCTTACCACAGTAAAAATGGCCTGTTCCGGGGAAAATCGTCCCGAGGCCGGCTGCAAGGGCCGGGTTTTTCTGTTCTTCCTGATATTCAACCATCCTTCTTCTGCCCTCGAGTTCGGGGTCTATCAGTGTATCGACATAGCCCACGGGATTCGGCTGATATACAGGAGCATTGGGAATCGGTGCGACGGGAGGCTGTGGTGCCGGCTGTGGCTGGTTGCCGTTCGCAGGATATTCCTCGGGGATCTGTTCCGCCGGCTGGCCGTTTCCGCTGCTTTCATAATCCACCAGTCTCACATTGTTTCTGTCGATTCTAATGGTTGTTCCGTCAACCTTTTCAAGTGTTATGACCTGTTCATTCATCGAGAGGATTCTTCCTTCAATCGCTTCTCCATTTTTCAGAAAGACCTTCTCTGAAAAACCGGTTAACAGCAGAAGGGACAGACACAGTAAAATCAAAACGGTTTTTTTTAATGACATCAAATCACCAGCCATATGGATAATGATAATAAGGGCTGTAGGTCCCGTAGGCATAAGAATGAGAATAGGGATAATAATGGCCGTAATGATGTACGACGGGTCTGCTGTATCTGTAGCTGACATTCCATCCATAGCTCGCCGTGGTTACCGGAACATAGGTTGGCATATATCGGGTCTGATACCTGACAGTGGGAGTATAAACGGCATGGGCCGAGGGATAAGACAGATACGAATAGGCATAATTTGGTGGTGAGTAATAATAACTCGGATACTGATAGGACGAAACAGGCATCCGGTAATACGGGGAATTCAAAGAAGGCAGTACGTATGAACTCCTGTCATAGGAATTCCCTGACGGCCAGGCTAATAAAAGTCCGGTGATACTTAACAAAAGTAGTAACAGTAAAGTTCTTTTCATAGAATCTCCTCCTTGAGCAATATTAAAATGATTTTGAAAAAACCATACCAGTAAATCCATTTACATTATACATCATTTTTGGCTTAAAAATGTTAACGACTTTCGGTCGTTTGGATTTGAAGTGTTTATGGGTTAAAATGAAGTATAGAAGTATAAAAGACTGGAGGTAAGTTATGAAGATCCTTTTATATTCGGAAGGGCAGAAGTTATTCGGTAAATCAGGGGTCGGTAAAGCACTGGAACATCAGAAAATGGCATTGAAAAGCGCCGGTGTTGATTATACCTCAGATGAAAATGAGGACTACGATCTGGCTCATATTAATACCATCGGTACAAGGTCATCCAAAGTGCTGAAGAAAACACAGAAAAAGGGAAAGCCGGCCATTTATCATACACACACGACATACGAAGACTTTAAAAACAGTTTCGTCTTGAGCAATCTCCTTGCTCCGCTGATCAAGAAGAGAGTGAGATATCTCTACAGCAGAGCCGATTACCTTATCTCGCCAAGTGAATACACAAAAAAACTGGTAGAGAGGTATCTGGTCAAAACCCCGGCTGCAGTTGTTTCAAATGGAGTAGATACAAAAAAATTCTCCCCGAACGGGGAGCTGGCCGCTTCGTTTCGTGAGCATTTTAATATTGAGACACCACTCGTTATAAGTGTGGGCCTCCCATTTGAGAGGAAGGGTGTGGTCGATTTCTGCGATTTAGCCCTGAAGAGGCCCGGTTGGCGGTTTATCTGGTTCGGTGCAAAGCTGACCCCGCTACTCCCGGGAAGGATTAAAAAGCTCATCCAAAACCCGCCTGCAAACGTTTCATTTCCGGGATTCATCGAGGAGTCGCTTCTTCTCGGCGCTTATTCCGCCGCTGATGCGTTTCTCTTTCCGAGTTACGAGGAGAATGAGGGCATCGTCGTGCTTGAAGCGCTTGCCATGAAGTGTCCGCTTATCGTCCGTGATATCGGGGTTTATAAAAACTGGCTGATATCAGACCACAACTGCCTCAAGGCCAATGACAACTTCGGCTTTATTGAATCCGCGGAACGATTGATGACACGTCAGACTGAACGGGAGAAGATCGTCTCCAACGGCAGGAAGACGGCAAAAAAAAGAGACATCAGAAAAGTCGGGACAAGACTCCGGGCAGTATATGAACAGGTTCTGAGCAGCGGAGAAACGGATTAATGGATACTCTCGACGACGTTTTTCAGCCAGGCACCGCTTTTATAACGCTTGATCACAATGATGAGTTTAATGACCTCTTCAACCATGCACATCGAATAGACAACCGGGAAAGGCCAGTTGAGGATGAGGCCGGTTATCGCGGTGGCCGGGATACCGATAAACCACAAACAGCCTGTTTCCACAAAAAAGGTGAATCGTGTATCGCCTCCCGCACGCAGGATGCCGACCACAAACAGGCCGTTTAATACCTTGACGGGAACAAAGATCATGGCAAGCCGGAGTAGAAATATCGCCAGTTCCTTGACCTCCGGTGTAACGTTGAAAAGCATAACGAACTGCGGGGCGAAAATGAACATGGGTGTTACACAAAAAACAGTGATAATCAGGATAAGAGTGATGATCTTTGAAGAGATCAATCTCGCGTTCTCATAATCCGAACGCCCCAGTTCCTGACCGATGATGACAGCAGCTGCGTTTGAAAGGGCAAACAGGAGTGCGAAGGCAAGTCTTTCAATGCTGTTCATTATACGGTTTGCGGCGAGGAGACGGGTTCCCATATAACTGTATATAATCGAGTACATGGTAAACCCGGTGGACCAGAAGAACTCATTGGCCACCGTTGGGATGGTGTATTTTAAAAATCTTCTCAGGAAGTCCTTTGTGATACTCTCAAAATGCTCGAAGAAGACCATTCCGGGATATTTCCGGGTATAGACGACAAGGAGTGTCAGGGACAACTCAAATAGTCTGGCAATCAGCGTTCCCAGACCCGCTCCGCGGACTCCCATCGCTTCGATTCCAAACCGTCCGAAGATAAAGGTCCAGTTCAAAAAGACATTCAGACCGATGGAGATGACGCTGATAATCATCGGCACAAAGGCATTCTCCGTGTTTCTCAAGACAAAAGAAAACGTCATCGTGATTCCAAATGTTATAAAGCTGTAGCTGATGATACTGAGGTATCCGATTCCCTCGTTGATGACGGCCTTATCCGGAGAAAAGATACGTAATGTTGCATAGGGAAAAAAGAGCGCCATGGTAAAAAAGAATGCCGATATGATCAATGAACAGATGATCATCAGCGCGGTGGTTCTTGAGATATTATCATACTGTTTGGTTCCCCAGAACTGGGCAACAAAGATCGAACCGCCCGAAACAAGGCCAAACATGATGACGTTGAAAATGAAGAAGAACTGATTGGACAGGCCGACAGCGGCAATCGATATCTCTCCAAGCTGGCCTATCATCAGCATGTCTACAAAATTCATGCTGCTGAATATGATCTGTTGTATAGCAATCGGCAGAGCAATTTTAAATATTCGTTTGTAGATTTCCATGGCGTTATTCTACCATACTCCGGTGAAGATCATGATATAATTAATCTGTTCAAAAACTCATCAATTGTTTTTGAAAACAACCGTTACAGGTTTTTACTTAAACAGTATATAAGGTGATACAATGGATTTTGATTTTTTTTCAGTCAAGCTAATAGCCGAGGCGCATTCATCAGATGAACTCATTGTCGGTTTTTTCAACGGTAAAAAAGACAGTCGCCTGGATTTTCAATTTGTTGCTTTTCCAAGGCGTTTTAAGAATCTCTTGAACCTCGAAACAACGGATCATCTCAGTGAGTTTCGTGAAAAGATGAACGTCTTGTACAAGAGTTTAATGACCCGCTCTAATGATGTCCTTATGAAGAGCAATGAATTTATCGGTCATGTGAAGAGGATGATTCAAAAAAAGGGGGGGCGTTCTGCCTTTACCAAAAAGATCAGTCATATGATAGAGAAAAATGACCGGTCGAACCTTTATTATGAACTGCATGAGATTCTCAATGAATGGACGAGTGAAGTGAAACTCACATTTGATTATGAGGCTACTACTTATAACGAGCTTAGTGAGCGTGAGGCGGAAAAGAAGAATGTGGATATTGATTTAGACACCGCTTCAAATCTTCCCGAATCCAGACAGGATCTTATCTCAACATCTGATTTTTATCCTATTATTGATCCGATGGAGGGTATTAAGATATCCAATGTAAAAGTGGGAGAGCCGTTATATGTATCCGTGATACACTTCTCCGATGAAGAAGAACAAAAAAAGTTACAACAGGCACATCCACAGAGTTTTGATGAGAACGGTAAAAACATCAAGCCCCTTGAATCTTATGTGATCGCGAGGGAATTCCTGAATGAAAAGAACGGCACGATGCTCATTAAGGTACTTATAGACGACTGGTTTGTTGCTAAATCGATCATCATGTCCAATATGCGAATTCGAAAGATAGACAAAAATTATTCGCTATTAGGAGAATCCGGCATGAAGAAGGAAGATGGGATTCAATTCAAGGCGGCTACGGGAAATAGCACCAAAAATACAGAAGACGATGAAGAGGCCCTTTTCTCGAAAGATAGAATCATTGACCTCATCATGACCGGTTCAATCCTTTTGCTTTTGGCTTTTATCATTATTGTTGTGACTTTAATCCTCTTCTAAAAGGTGATTATTATCAGTATTGTAAGCATTGATAAGAGAGATTTTCTACCTTCCAAGACATTGTATCTGTTGAGAGCCGGCTTTAAGGGCAGGACAATAAAAGCTGATGAATATATGATTGATCTGGCCAATAAGATCTACCTTGAGGCAATCAAATTGGTGGATTCTAAGGTTCTCTTAAGGACTTATGGGATTCATGATGTGAGTCCCTTGAATCTTCCGGAGAGTTTTTCCCGATGTCTGGAAGTCACTTTGTTTGTTTCAACGTTGGGCAAAAGAATTGATGATAAGATTAATGAGTATTCCAATAACGGAAAAACCCTTCAGGCTACGCTCCTTGATGCATGGGGTTCAGAGTCTGTTGAGTCAATCAACGAGCGTGTTGATGAACGCATTAGAGAAAAAATGAGAAGAGAATCCCCAACAAAAAAAGGAACCAGGAGATTCTCCCCCGGATACGGTTCTGTCAGTATCCTGGAAAACATCAAAATCTTGAAGAAACTCGGATGTGATTTTGTTGATGCAAAAGAGAATTCAGGTGTTTTAATCCCCGTGAAAAGCACAACCTGCATGATTGGCTGGTGTTGAAAGAGGTGTGAAAAATGGATGATTATATCTCAAGTCTGTATGAAAGAGATGCCCTTCATCTCTCGTTTGAAGTCTATCCACCGAAAAAAGGTCAGAAAAAACAGTTTGAGATCATCAAGAGAACCATCAAGAGACTCGGGGCAATGGATCCGGATTTTATCAGTGTCACCTACGGTCCCGGAGGAACGAATAAAGGCAAAGCAGTGGAACTTTCTCAATTCATCAGGTCTGAAAACGCAAGGGCCCTGGCTCATCTGACTGCTGTCGGTTATACAAGAGAGGATATACAACCCATTCTGAACAAACTTTATTCCGTTGGCGTCAGGAACATCCTGGCCCTGCGGGGAGATATACCGGAGGGAGTATCGTTTCCTCACGGGGCATGGTGTGATTTTGAATATGCCAAGGATCTGATTTCAATCATTCGCAGAGACGGGCGATTCTGTGTCGGGGCTGCTGTTTACCCGGAGGGGCATCCGGACTGTAAAGACCTGCGATTGAATATCAAACATATGAAGATAAAGGTGGAGGCTGGGGCGGACTTTTTCATCTCCCAGTTATTCTTTGACAACAGTCACTACTACCGTTTTCTGGAGCTTTCGCGCGATTCTTGTATGCATAAACCGGTGATACCGGGTATAATGCCTGTTTTGAGAGCAAAACAGATCAGTAAGATCGTCAAGCTCTCAGGAGCCTTTGTGCCGCCCGAGCTGGCAGCATATATTGAAAAATACAGCGATAAACCCCGGGAGATGGAAAAGGCGGGTATCGATTATGTTGTCAAACAGATCCGTGATCTTAAGGAAAACGGCGTTAAGTCCATTCACCTTTATACGATGAATCGATGGAAGCAGATTAAACAGATCGTCGAACTCTCGGGTTTAGTATAAAAAAAGGAGGGGAGAAACTGTTAGCACTTATGTATAAAAACACATAAATATATGGTATAATATATTTATGAAAAATAAAATATATAAACCAAAAGAATTTGCGGAATTGTTGAATGTAACAGTTACAACATTACAGAGATGGGACAGAGAAGGCGTTTTGAAAGCGTATCGAAATCCGAAAAACAGACGTTTTTATACTGAACAGCAACTCAAGGATTTTATAGGAGAAAAATCCGACCAAGATTCAGGTAAAAACGTTATTTATGCGAGGGTTTCTAACAGAGGACAGAAAGATGATTTGGAAAATCAAATTTCTTTTTTAAAACAGTATGTGAATGCATCTGGACAAATAGCAGATGAAATCATCAGTGATATTGGAAGTGGATTGAACTACAAAAGAAAGAAATGGAATCAGTTATTAGATGATGTGATGAAAAGAAAAGTATCAAAAATATTCATTGCCTATAAAGATCGTTTTATTCGATTTGGTTATGAATGGTTTGAAAGATTATGTGAGAAATGTGAGACTGAAATCGTTGTTGTAAACAACAAAGAAATGTCTCCGGAAAAAGAATTGGTTGAGGATTTAGTATCTATTATCCATGTTTTTTCTTGTCGGATATACGACCTGAGAAAATACAAAAAGAAAATTAAGGAAGATGACGATTTATGAAAAGGGCTTACAAGACTGAATTAAAAGTGACTGAAGAACAGAAAACAAAGATCCGCAAAACAATCGGAACGTGTCGTTTTGTATACAATCTTTATTTGGATACACAGAAAACTTTTTATCAAGAAACAGGGAAATTCATGTCGGGATACGATTTTTCAAAATGGCTAAATCACAAATACATTCCTGATAACCCTGAGAAAATATGGATTAAAGAAGTCTCATCAAAAGCGGTTAAACAATCTATCATGAATGGAGAAAGAGCCTTCAAGACATTTTTTAAGAAACAGAGTAAATTTCCGAGATTTAAAAAGAAGCATAAGCAAGATGTAAAGGCATATTTTCCGAAAAACAACCCCAAAGATCTAACGGTACAAAGACATCGGATTAAAATCCCTACACTTGGGTGGGTTCAGTTGAAAGAGTACGGTTACATACCAACAGACAAACATATCAGTAGCTGCACTGTTTCAGAAAAAGCTGGACGGTTTTATGTATCCGCTCTTGTGGATGAGCAACCTGCGAAAGAAAAATTCAAACATTCAGAAGGAATCGGTATAGATCTTGGCATCAAAGAATTTGCAACAATCAGTAACGAAGAAGTATTTGGAAACATCAACAAAAGCAAACGAGTTAAAAAGATAGAAAAGAAACTAAAACGGGAACAACGCTCGTTGTCCCGAAAAATATTAAAACGAAAGAGAGGTGAGACTGTTACTAAAAAAAGAGCAAATTTAGACAAAAACCGTTTAAGAGTTCAAAAGCTGCAGCAACGTCTGTCGAACATCAGAACAGAATATGTTAAATCAGTTGTGAATCAACTGGTGAAAACCAAGCCGGAATATATCACAATAGAAGATTTAAATATACGAGGAATGATGAAAAACAGACATCTATCTAAAGCGATTGCCCATCAAATGTTCTATAAGTTTAAAGAATACCTTATTCATAAATGCAAACAATTCAAAATAGAAATTAGAGTTGCTGATCGTTTTTATCCTTCAAGTAAAACTTGTTCTTGTTGCGGAACTATAAAAAAGGATTTGAAATTGAAAGATCGAACTTATATCTGTCCCGAATGCGGAACTGAAATAGACCGGGATTTAAACGCAGCGATTAACCTTAAAATGTTGAATGCGTATACAGTCCTGACTTAAACAGGATTGGTACTGAGTACCGTGGGCTACACGGGAATTTTGGAGTTTATGGTTTTCAAATAAACTCCTCGGAATTTGTTTCTCAAATTCCATACGTCTGTGGACTGTTATACAAACTTGAGTAGGAATCTTCCGAAAGAGAACAGGATGAAGCAGAAATTGTCTAAATGTATACTTATGTATATGTTTTTAGTAGCAGTATTGACTATGGAAAGGGAAACGTTTATAAAGAGACTGGTAAGGGGAACGATGATACTCGATGGATCATACGGGGCACAGTTTTTCAAAATGGGCTATTCAGATCTGCCGGGAGAGGTCTTGAATCTCAAAGAGCCGGCTGTTGTGGAAAAACTTCAGAGGGCGTACTGCGATGCCGGGGCTGATATCCTCCTGACCAATACCTTCAGTGCTAACCGGTTAAAACTGAAGACGCTGGGATATGACACCTTGACAGAAGATATCAACGAAGCAGCTGTCACGATTGCCAGAAGGAGCGCCGAAAAATCCAATACGCTGGTATTTGGAGATTTTTCGTCGACCGGCGAGTTTCCCGAACCGGTTGGTGAAGCAAAATCTGAATTGATATACCACACTTTTTACGAACAGGCACATATCCTTGACGATATGGGAGTGGACGGTTTTATCATTGAGACCATGACGGATCTGAAGGAATTAAAACTTGCTATACTGGCTATTCGAGATGTGAATACATCCAAGCCTGTCATAGCGCAGATGACGTTTGAAGAGACTATGAGAAGTGTTACCGGAACATCCATTGCTATTTTTGCCGGTCTCATGGATGATTTGGACGTGGATGTAGTGGGCGTTAACTGTACCGTCGGGCCCAAAAAGATGAGAAAGCTTGTTAAAGAACTCGCGATGTATACGGGAAAGCCCCTCTCCGTCGAACCCAATGCGGGAAAACCCTATCTTGAAGATGACAGATTAGTCTATAAAATGGGACCGGATGAGTTTGCTGTCGATGCCCAGGATTTTGTTGAATTAGGAGCTTCGATTATCGGGGGGTGTTGTGGAACGGGACCTGAGCATATCAGTGTTCTCAGGACCCTTGTTGATAAAAATCTCGGGTTTGAGCATTCTGATGCCTCAAAAAGAGCAAAGGGTTTATCTGTCATTGAAAAAATGGAGTATCTCTCGTCAAGAACAAAGCTGTTCACCTTTTACCCCTTTACCCCGATTGGAGAGAGGATCAATCCGGCATCAAAAAGGCGATTTCAAAATGAAATAGAAGAAAGGGATTTTTCCAGAATCCTCACCCTCTCCCGGGAGCAGGAAATGGAAGGGGCCAAGCTTCTGGATATAAATCTCGGCATCGAGAAGATCCTGGATAAGGAGCATTTCAGTTCGGTGATTGTTGAACTGGACCGCTTATCGTCGAATCCGCTTTCCCTGGACATCCAGTCCAACAAATATCTGAAAAGAGCCTTGTTTGAGTATGTGGGTAGGCCGCTTATTAATTCAGCACGGGTAACACCTAAGAGTTTGGAGAGGAAAGCCACTCTCTTGAAGCGATACGGGGGGATGCTTATTCTTCTGGCTATGACCAAACGAATTCCAAAAACGGCTGAAGACCGGGTCCGTGTCATTAAAGAAGGTGTCGAACGTCTATCGGAGCTTGGTGTCAGAAAAGAAAGGATCGTTGCCGATCCTCTGGTCTTATCCCTCGGGGCCAATAACGATCCCGGTGTAACCCTGCAGACCGTCCGAATGTTGACTCAAATCGGCTTGAAGACGACAATGGGTCTCTCCAACCTGAGCTTCGGCCTTCCGGGGCGTTCCGGCATCAATGCCGCTTTTCTTGCAGAAGCGATTGGGAATGGTTTGAGCTCGGCAATCATGAATACCGGTGACCGGGTTGTGCTTGAAACAATGTACGGCAGTCTTTCGTTAAAAGGAGAGCTGGTAACAAAAGAAGAGCAACCGGAGATTGAAAATCCGATCACCCGTTATCTGTTAAACGGTAATAGCAAGGCTTTGGAAGATCGGATTAAAAGCGAGTTGGAGAAAAAGGATCCTATAGAAGTCAGTCAAAAGGTTCTTGGTAAAGCCATGGAGGAGATTGGAGAACTTTATGGTAAAGGAACCCTCTTTTTACCGCATCTTCTTCTGGCTGCTGAAACGGCTCAACCGGAATTTGACAGGCTTAACGCGATGTCTGAGGGGAAAAAGGCCACGCTTGGGAAGATACTCCTTGCAACCGTTGAAGGGGATGTTCATGATATCGGTAAAAAGATAGTCGGTACTGTATTGAAAAGTGGCGGCTTTGAGATTGTCGATATTGGTAAGGATGTCAGTGCCGATAAGATATTAGAAGCCGTAAAAAAACATGAGCCGGAAATCATCGGACTTTCTGCAATGATGACCACCACTGTGGCAAGGGTTGAAGAGGTTAGAAAGGCCATCGTTCAAGCGGGGCTCAAGATACCTGTCATTGCCGGCGGGGCATCCATGAATAAAAAACTCTCCGATAGATTTGGCTGTGACGGTTATGCGAAAGATGCAACACGTGCTTTACGGCTGTGCAAGGAAATGATATAATAGAGATGCGACGGGTGTTTATAAAGAGGCGATGTCATGAGGATTAATCCGACAGGTAATTCTGTGGACAAAGACAAGAAATCAAAAGAAGCGAAGAGGAAAAAAATAAAGGGTTCTGATAAGAACAAAGGGAGTTCCCAGGTATGGAACGGTTTTATGGACATGCTTGGTGATATTCAGTTGGAAAAAGCTGAAGAAGAGGCTAAGAAATATCTGGAATTTGTTCTTTCCTCAGGAAACCGTTTCTCGCGCTCTCCCACACACAGGAATTTTCAGGGATACAGAGAGAGTATTAAAAAGTTCCTTCAATTCATTGAAAAAGGCCTTTATAAGGTTAAAGAAGATATGGGAATGGATGTTGATTATCCCAAATTATATATGATTGCTGAAAAAGTTGATGAGAAGGTTCATCAGATGGCCGGTCTGCTCATGGACAATGAAAAGAATACGATTAATTTTGCCGGAAAAGTGGAAGAGATTAACGGTCTGGTTCTGGATCTATACAGATGACGATTCGGAAGGCAGGAACAGAGCTGCGCTCACTCATTCTTGAAAACTATGGGGATGCCTTTAAAAGGTTTAAAGAGCTCGTGGATGCCTATCAGTCTCCATCGGTCTGTTTCAGAGGACACGATGGTTTTTTGTTAAAGGAGATTAGCAGAGCTTTTATCAGTGAATATGAGGGATTTCCTTTCAGCAAGGTCTTTAACAGTAATGATTATTATGAAATTGACGCTGAAAACGAGATAAAGGTTGACGATGTAAGAGATCTGGTGACTTATTCATCACTTTCAAGAGGCTTTCTTAAACAAAAGTACAGTGTTGTCAACATGATAGAGCATGCCAATAACATCTCAGAAAACAGTCTGTTAAAACTCATAGAGGAACCCCCGAAAGAACAGGTTTTTATTTGCACGACAGAATCCTTTTATGCATTACTGCCCACTATCAGGAGTCGGTTGTATTGTATAGATGTTGAAAACCGCGTCGAGGCTTTTTCCGATGATTTGGCTGTTATCCACGAACTGGTATGGCTCTCACGAATATCTTTTAATATTCTGTTGAAAGTGTCCGATGTCAATATCCCGAATCAGAGAACCCTCTTCAAGAGACTGCGCGAACAGAGCCCGGAAGAGTTGTTGAGGATATACGGATACCTTTGTGCTGAAAAAGACGATATTGATTTATTCGGGGAGTTGGAGATGAGTCCTGAGATACTCCTCAGTTCAACTGCGCTTGTTCTCATGGAGCGGTTGTTTTTTAAGATGGACCCTTTTGACAGTCCCGGGTCCAAAAAGACCAGATTTCAGCTTATGACGGTCTTTTCCGAACTAATGACGCTATCTTCAAAAACAGGAAAGACCAGATTCTTCAGCCGGTTTTTTAAGCGGTTCTTTATGATTGCGAGAGCCTTTGTCTTTGATATACTGAAACTTCAAATCGTCAATCTGGATGAAAAAACAGGATACACTGTTATGAACACTGAATGGATAAGACAAAAACCAATACTGAGCAGTGAAAGGGTTAAAGCGCTTTTTGACTTTATTTCGATGATTTCAGAGAGCCGGGTTGTCACCTTTAATCCGGAGATAATCTTTATCTGTTTTATTAACAAGCTGATGTCAATGCGAACTGATTAAAAAACGGAGTACTACAGGAGTGATGAAATGAAAATGTTAGCAAAAGTGTATAAAGTGGAGTTCATGGAAGTTGGAAAGATTTATAATTTTACCTTCGACGGACAGTTGAAAAGAGGAGACAAGGTTTTAGGGATGAGTTTTTTCGGACTAGAGGTGGGCACTGTGATCGGTGGACCAATTGAAGTTGATGTTAACGAAACCGACTATGACCTTAAACCGATTTTAAGGCCATTGTCCGGAGAGGATTTTGAAAAGCATGAAAAGAACATGAAAGATGCACAGGAAGCGTATGAGATATGTCTTGAGAAGATCGATAAGTTGAAACTACCGATGAAGTTGCTCAAGGCGGTTTATATGTTCGACCGTTCAAAACTCCTCTTCTATTTCAGTGCTGAGGGAAGAGTGGACTTCAGAGAACTCGTGAAAGAACTGGCGCGAACGTTCAAAACAAGAATCGAGCTGAGACAGGTCGGTGTGCGGGATGAGATGAAATTTATCGGGGGACTTGGCCTTTGCGGACAGCCGGTATGTTGCAGACGTTTTCTCCGTGATTTTGACAAGATTACTCTGAAAGATGCCAAGAAGCAGCAGTTGATGATCAATCCCGCCAAGATATCCGGACAGTGCCGCCGGCTCCTTTGTTGTTTGCGTTATGAAGTGGATAACTATGAGGACATGATGAAAGGCATACCGGGTCAGGGAAGCATTGTGCAGTATAAGGGGGAGGTCTGTAAAGTCATTAACAGTAATGTCTTTTCAAAAACAGTTACCGCCCAGACTGATTCAGGACAGACTTACTCCATTCCCTTTGAACACTTTTATGAAGATCAAAATTCTGTGATATCAAATGCCGAATCATCTGATGACGATAATGTTGAGATGCTTCCCGATGAAGAGGATTGATTCTGGTGACGGAACGTTTTGATCATTATTATTCTGAGACACCCAAGTCAAAATTAAAAGTCAAGAACGTCCAACTGAACATGAAGAGCGGACATGAATATGATTTCAAATCCCCTTCAGGTGTCTTTTCTTTTGGGAAAGTCAATCGCCCGACGAAGGTCTTTGTCGAGAATATCGTACTCCAGGGGAAATCTGTTCTGGACCTGGGATGTGGTTATGGCATGGTCGGTATCGTGGTGAAAAAGGAAAATCCCTTTATATCCCTTTACATGAGTGACATTAATAAAAGAGCCGTTGATTTTGCGAAAAGGAATGCGCTTGCCTATAATATTGAACCCGACATAAGAGTTGGGCATCTTTATGACCCCTGGGAGGAAATGACGTTTGATGACATTCTCTTTAATCCGCCAATGGCAGCCGGGAAAAAGATCTGGATGGAAGCGGTTAAGAAAGCCCCTGAATATCTGAAAGGGAACGGTGCGTTGCATGTTGTTGCCTATCACAACAAAGGCGGGGAAAGGATCAAAAAGACCATGAAGGAGTGCTTTGGTCATTCCAAAACACTTGTGAAAAGCGGTGGCGTACGTGTTTATAAATCGGTTCTCCCGGAAAACCATAAGCGGTTTCAAACCTAACGGTTTGGTGAAGTGTTCAATATGACGAGTCTGATGCGTTTTTTCTATATCCTGATACTGATATTGGCATTGGGGATTGCTGCCTTCTTTTTCTTTGGTATTCATGATGAGATGGTCGTGGTGTATTTTTATGACGAAACAACTGAAAACATCAACAGCTATCAGGAGATACAGTTTATTGAATCCTTGAGCAAACCGCTTCAAGCGGAAAAAACAGACCTGGTTTTTCAATCTTTTTATACAGGACAGCGCCGGGGTTCAACATCAAGGATAGCTGAAATCAACAGCCGGTTTAAACCGGACTTCGTCCTGATGAATCTTTCGGAAGAGAACACAACGTTTATTACTGACTATTACTGTAAGAGAGAGTTTTCCGGTGTTTCCCCGGTTCTGCTCAATATTTCCAAGGAATGTATCAAACCGGACGGAGATTATTGTATTAACCTGCTCCCTGATCCCGAAAAAATGGCTGAATCAATGCTCAAAAAAGGACATTTCGAAGAGAATCTGCTGATCGTAACCGGAGACAGGGACAGGGTATATGAAGAATCGCTGGTTGAAGCCCTCTTGAGGAAAAATCCCGATGCTGCAGTCCTCCGCCTTGAAGAGACAGGGGACGAACAGACTGATAACGCCATAGAAACGATTATCAAAGAGATCAACAAGAAGAAACAGTCATCACAGCACCCCCCCGAAAAACGGACGGATCTGCTGTTGCTTTTGGAAACAAAGAAGGTCGTTTCGATTCTCGAGAAGATTGTCGGTTATCCCAGGGACAGGATTTTTATCTCTGATAAAGCCGTCGGCTGGGAAAGTCTTTATTATGGGGGAACAAATATTTACGGTGTCAGAGGATTTGCGTTGACAAAGCCTCTGTCAAATGTCCGCATCGACCAGTACACTCAGTACATCAAAGCACAATTGGAGAGCTGCTCCGAAGCATATTTATCATATGAATACGAGTATGATGAGCGCATAAAGGTATTGTATGATTATCTTAACCACCGGGGGACATTGGATATTAAACTCGTGGAATTTTCTGAAGATGGTTTTCTCAATGGTTTGGAGAACGTGATGAATGAATAGACCGATGATGTTCGTAAACAGAAGAATCAATATCATAATCCTTGTCTGGATATTACTCTATATTCTGTACATCCTTTTTTTGGGATTTAACAGTTATAATGACCTAAACAGGACGCTGAGTGATAAAAACAGAGTCAACAAGAGTCTGCTGGCATTTAATTTTAAAAACCTGAACGATAAGTTGATTTATAATCCGGAAACCTTTGAAAGAGTGATCATATCAGACAGCTCCGGAGAGGTTTTACTTCAATACGGCAGGTTGATAAATGGTATCGGTAATCTGTCATTTAATCCGATATTTGATATTATCCTTAACGAGGGAGTTGCCATTTCGGGATTCTATTATGATCCCTTTCTGGATATGGATGTTTTCGATATTGGCATCCTTGAAAAAAATCGGATTTATGTTGGTACGGTTTCTGTTAAGGCCTTTTTTGGTCATTATCGTAAAACACTTGATTTGGAAAATATCATCATCTTTGACAAGAATAATCTCGGTATGGATTTTGGTTCCGGAAGTCCCGAATTTGTCAATTATTACAATATGTTTAAAACAGACGCTATGACAAGCGGGATTTCAATATGGGAGGACGCCTTTTACTATTTCAACGGAATGGAAACTGATTACGGCTCTATGAAGATTGTGACCTATAAAAACTTGAAAGAGTACATCTTTCAGCGTTTTCCACCCCTGATTCTTCCCTTTTTTGCCGGACTCGCACTGTTTTTTGTTGTCAAATTACTCTTTGTTAATTATATGAAAGACGAGCTGGACTTCCTGCATGAGCTCAATCATTATATGGAAAACATCAAACCCTTTACGATTGATGAGGAAAGACACCTGCCCCGGGCGATGCATGAACTGATCGGGAACTACAACAGTTTGGTGGAAGAACAACGGCGGCAGCGTTCAGAGATTAAACGGCTGGTCGGAAAAAACTCTGAGAAATCTGAGATCTGGTGTTCGAGTAAGGAAAAATTAATAACACTGAACCAGTATATTGACAGATTGATCAGCAGTAGTGATAATAAACCCGAAAAGGCCTTGAAAGACGTATTTGAAATCTTGTTTGAAAATGATTCTGCTATTGGCGGTGTTGAGCTCTTTCTGGATAAAAAGCTTATCGTTCAGATTGAGAATCATAACCGGGAGGCAACCTATATTGAGGGTGTAAAATGTACATTTTTGAATGAAAAACTGTCTCTGAATGTCAGGAAAAACAGGGCCGGGAGTCTTGAATCCCAGAGCATAAAGATTGAACTGGCAAAATTTGTCATCAAATCCCTCGAGATCATCTTTTCCTACAAGAATGAAGAGATGAGAGACAGCCTGACAGGTGTTAATAAATTCAGTTACTTCGCCGAACAAATGGAAAGAGAAATATACAACTGCCGGCGATACAACTATTCGGGGTCACTTGTGTTGATCCGGATCGACACCTTTGAATCGATCAATGCGAAATACGGGGATACCGTATCGGATGTTCTTCTGAAGATTACGTCAGAAGTGTTGATTGATGGCATAAGGAAAGGCGATCTTATCGGATTGTATACAAAAGGGGCCTTTATGCTCTTTTTGAAGGAAATATCTGAAGAGGTTATTAACAAAAAAATGGAGGAAGTTGAAAGAAGGCTATTGGCAAATGATAGAATTAAGCAGATGGATATTGAAATAGATCTGTCCTTTTCAGTATCCACCTGCGATGAAGAGACCCGGGATTTTGATTCATTGTTGAGCGAATGTCTGCAATAAGTTATTAAAAGCGTTAAGCAACGTTCATTATCCGGTCGATTCGGCTCCTGTTGAAACCAACGATTATCTGATTGCCAATCTCTATCACAGGAACACCCATTTGTCCGGTCTTTTTAACCATCTTATCAGCGGCTTGTTTGTTTTTGGAAACATCGTAATGTTTAAACGGTATACCCAGTTCCTTAAAATACCTTTTGGCTGAACTGCAATGCGGACAGCTCGGTGTTGTATAGATCGTTACCTTTTTGTGCACAATGACACCTCCATAGAAATTGAGTTCCCGCTGAGCCGGGAACTGTTTGAATTTTATACCCCATTGGGGTATAATAGAAGACGGAATAATCCAAAAAATATTTCATAAGAAGGAGTTATCATTAGAGTGGCTTTTACGGTCTCGGAAATACTGGTGAAGATAAAAGAAAGGATCGGCAATGATGAGGAGATAGGCGGGTACATAACAGTGACCGGCGAAATCAGTGGTTACCGGAAATATAACAGACATGCGTATTTTAATCTTCGAGAGGAAGACAGTCTTTTAAACTGTGTCTTTTTCAACATCCCGTTACAGGTTTCGAAGAACATAAAAGACGGTACTGTTGTTGAGGCACTTGGCAGAATATCCATTTATGAGAAAAGAGGGGCTCTTCAACTGTATGTCAGTTCTATGAGGCAGGTGACAAAAAAGGGTTATCTGCAGATGAAGTTCGAAAAAATGAAAGAGGACCTGCTACAGGCCGGGGTCATTCCCAAACCTCCTGAGGAAAAGAGAGAGATCCCTCAAATGCCTGGAAGGATTGCTGTTGTAACGTCAAGAGAAGCAGCAGCATTGAGTGATGTTATCAGAACACTTCAGACAAGGTATCCGCTCATCGAACTGGAATTGTTCCACACCGGCGTACAGGGGGATGTATCGGGACAGATAGCGGGAGCCATAAAGCGTGCTGAAAACAGCCGGTGTGAGACCATTCTCATTGTTCGGGGAGGGGGATCGCTTGAGGATTTATGGTGTTTTAATGAGAGGGAGGTTGTTATCGCCGTCAGAGATTCAAAAAAACCAATCATTGCAGGCATAGGACATGAGACTGATCATACCCTCAGTGAGTATGCAGCTGATTGCATTGCTCCCACACCAACCGGTGCAGCGGTTCTTGCAACGATTGATTTAAGGGATACGATGGAACAGGCACGAAGAACTCTAAAGGATATCGATGAACGCGTCAGGGGAAGATTGAATCAACAAGAAGAGACGTTGTTGAACCTGTCAAAACGGATGCGTTTTGCAAATGCTGAAAACAAACTGAATCAGAATGAGATCATCCTGAAGAGCCAATATGATAAACTGAACTATATAGCCGGGAGCCGGATCACACAACTACAGTACAAAATAGACAGTATCGGTGATTTTCTAAGAAAACAACCGTTATCATCAAAGCTGTCTTTGCTGAGGTCAAGTTTGGATTCGCTACAGGGCCGGCTCACCGCCAACAGCCCTGACAGGTATCTCGAGAAGGGGTACGCAAGGGTTGAAAAGGAAGGCGAAATACTCAAAAGCGTTCTGACAATTAAACCGGGAGACCTCTTTGAGATCATTATGAAGGATGGAACGGTAAAATCAGAAGCAAAGCAGATTGATAAAAAAAAGTTGACGGACCATTGAAGTAAGGGGGAGATGTAGTGCAAAACAACAAAAAAACAATTGAAGAACTGATTGGAGAAATTGAAGAAATCGTGAAAAAACTGGAAAATGAGGAACTGCCCCTGGAAGAATCAATGGCAGAATATCAGAAAGCAGTCGATCTGTATAAAACGGCAAAGAAGAAGGTTAACAGTGCCAGGGTTAAGATAGATGAGATTAAGGGGGAGATTGACGATGAAGAGGAAATTTCTTGAAAGCCCGGGAATCCTTACAGAAAAGCTGAAATCAATGTCTCCTGAAGATATGACTGAACTGGCCTCGGAGATAAGAGAGGCAATTGTGCAGACGGTGAACAGGAATGGCGGACATCTTGCCTCTAATCTTGGCACGGTTGAACTGACGTTGTCTCTCTTCAAAATATTTGATTTCCCGAAAAGAGATGTCCTTGTCTGGGATACGGGACATCAGACGTATACTCATAAGATCCTCACGGACCGGTACAGCGATTTTAATACATTAAGAACAAAAAACGGCATCAGTGGTTATACCAATATCAATGAAAGCCGATACGATGCATTTGGCGCAGGGCATGTCGGAACTTCAATAGCAGCGGCACTCGGATATGAGCAGGCCAAGCAAATCTCGAGAGAACCCGGGGAAGTCATCGCCGTTATCGGGGATGGCGCACTGACCTCGGGCAATGCTCTTGAAGCCTTGAATCAGGTAGCTGCCCAGAAAAGCAAACTCAAGATCATCATCAACGATAACGGTATGGCCATTTCAGACAACGTCGGCTCATTTGCCAATAATTTTTCACTGATACGAACTGCAAAGGGCTACAACGCCTTTAAAAAACAGCTGAAGCAATTTCTCAAAACCACTCATTTGACAGGTTTGGAAGTGGTTCTTGAATGGATCAAAGATAACATGAGACACAATCTAATTCCCAAAAACATCTTTGAGAATATGGGTTTCAAATACATCGGTCCCGTTGACGGGCATGATATGGAATTAATGACGAAAGTGCTGGACAATCTGCACAGATATCATGAAAAACCCGTCATACTTCACGTTCAAACAAAAAAAGGACGCGGTATAGAGTATGCCGAGAGAGAACCCACGGAATTTCACGGTGTCGGTCCAACAGAACCCGCAACGTGTTATGTAGAGAAGATGCCCGATTTCATCGGCTACAGTGATGCTTTTGGGTATACAGTTTCACGATATGCGGATTCTGACCCAAAACTTGTCGCAATAACCGCTGCAATGGAAGATGGAACAGGGTTAAAACACTTCAGAATCAAACACCCTGAGAGATTCTTCGATCTCGGGATAACGGAACAGTCCTGTATGACTTTTGCAGGCGCACTTTCATTGAAAGGACTTCATCCGGTTTTCGCGGTTTATTCAACCTTTGCCCAGAGGGCCTATGACCAGATCATCCATGATGTCGCTTTACAGAAAATTCCGGTCCTTGTGGGTCTTGACAGAGCGGGGATTGTTGGTGAGGACGGGCCGACTCATCACGGAACATTCGATATTGCCTTCCTGCTGAGTATTCCCGGACTTCATTTACTGGCCCCGGACAGTATCACGACGATGATCGGTATACTGAAATACCTTTTGGAAAAGGGTTGGCATGTCAAACACCCAACGTTCATCAGATATCCCAGGGAAAAGGAGATCCTCGGGTATGATTCCATTGATGAGATGATAGAGGAGACCCCGGAGTTCAATCCCTTCAAATGGGACAAACAGCTCTTTTCTTCAGAAGCGGGGGATGATCGGGAGATCATTGTGTTCGCGGTGGGAACGATGTTTCATGTTGCCAAAGAGATTGCGCAGTCACTTGAAACAAGTGTTACAGTCATCAATGTCTCGTCAATCAAGCCTCTGGATATTGAACTGATATCAGGTCTTTTCAGGAGACGGCAGAATCAATATCCGAAAAAAAAGAAGCTTGTCATGACCATTGAAGAGGGGATGTTGAAAGGCGGGTTCGGGCAGTTTCTGTTGTCTTATCTCAACAAACATTACAGGCATGAAATAGATTTCTTCAAGAGCTATGGAATCGACGGATTTGTTCCGCACGGTAAACGGCAGGAATTACTCATCGATGCCGGCTTGGACTCCGAAACCATTCTAAGAGATTTTGAAAGAGAGGTCGAAAGAACTTGCCATTTGAGAATATCGTACTCGATATAGACGGCACAGTGATTGATGATAACCTTGTCTTATCCGGGAACACCGTCAGGGCCATCAATAAGCTGGCAGACGCCGGAAAAAGAATCATATTCTGCACCGGACGAATGCACGGTTCAACTGTGAAGATCATCAGGGAATTCTTTCCCGGCCGGAATTTCCCCATCATAAGTTACAACGGCAGTATGGTCATCATTCCCGGACAAGCGGAACCGGTTATCCATCATCAGATCGATCCCCGGACATCAAAGGAGATCATCAGATTCTTAAGAAAAAACAATGTCCACGGCCATATCTATGTAGATGACCGGCTTATTTCAGAGGTTGATAACGACGAAATCCGAAATTATTCCATTCACTCGGGGATGGATTATGTTATTGTGGACGACTTGATCGAGTTCATTGACAGGAAAGATGCACCTGTTAAGATTTTAGCGATAGGAGAGCCGGAGATTCTTGAAGAGGTTGAAAAAACCGGTATCGAGAGATTTAGCGACAAAGTCAATATCTTCAAATCTTTCTCAATCTATCTCGATTTTATACCGAAGGCAACTAACAAGGGAATTGCCCTTGAAGAATTAGCCGATTACATGAACTTCAATTTGAATGAAACGATGATGATAGGAGATGGAGACAACGATGTCTTTGCTTTTGAGGTGGTGAACTATTCAATTGCAATGCAGAATGCCACTCCGAAACTCAAGGAGAATGCTGACAGTATCACGGAAAAGGATAACAACCATGAAGGTGCTTATTACGCTCTTGCTCAGCTTTTTGATGATATCATCGGCCCGGTCTGAGATAGTTGAGACCTCTTTTGATTACCGTATCTATTATCCGGAGTATCCCGAGATTCTTGAGGATATTTCGCCGTTCACACTGGGCTGTATAAGTAATTATCAGCTGTTGTTTGAGTACGGAGCCTGGCTGTCGACTCAAGCAGCAAAGGCAGGGGCAGATGCCTGTGTTATTGGTTATACACAACTCTTTCCGAAGGATCTTCGTTCTTCTGAATATCGTTTCGAGGAGGATATCGCCCCTTTCTACTCAAATGCTTCTTTCAGAAGTGCGCAAGTTATCATGCGGATAGCTCAGGGGCTGATTTCGGGTGGTATATTTCCCGTCTTGAGTGCAAAACATGGTATCGACGACCGTTTGATGGAGGCCCTTAGACGACGCGAACAG
>Ga0102929_1000361_pt1 | contig 26439 bp, 28 predicted proteins | sample SalPonR1_B_D2_MG_FD_78510 | JGI IMG/M metagenome (GOLD analysis project Ga0102929, IMG submission 78510) | Salt pond soil microbial communities from South San Francisco under conditions of wetland restoration - Salt Pond MetaG R1_B_D2_MG | ecosystem: Environmental > Aquatic > Marine > Intertidal... | reverse complement strand
TCATTGCTGAGGTTCCGTTTAAGGCATTACTCACACCATTTGCCTCAACGAAGGAATCATTCCCATCCAGTTCGATGGTGTAATCACTATTAAAATTTTGCCCATTTCCGTTAAAACTAAAGGCAAATACAAGCAGAAAAAATAAAAGTAGAGTTTGTTTCATAATTATTTGGTTATTTGATTTTTGGCATAAAAATTTCATTCCGGCAATAATTCATTACCCGGGAAAGCAGACTTTCTAAATCATGGATAGATATAGATTCAGCTCCGGCAAGGATTTTTTTGCGAATCACCTGTTTAATCGCGTCCTAAAAATTAGTTGTTCGTCCGGCAGCAAAAATGAATTTATTTTTTTGATAATTTCAGAAAAAAATGGGCAAATTCCGAAAAGTTTCAATTTTCTTCTATCGAATAAACCATTTTTTCGTGGGCGATTCTTTTGAAGGTGTAAGGTGTCATTCCGGTCATTTCTTTGAACTTTCGCTGGAAGCTTGACTGGTTGCTAAATCCGGCCCGAAGGGCTATATCACTGATGCTTAGAGTTTGGAAGTGACCGGATGACAGCAGTTTTTTTGCCTCGTTAATTCGGTAAAATGCGATAAATTCATTAAAACGGGTTTTACTCCCAATTGAAATGGCCTGTGATACGTATTTTTCATTGGTTCCCACTTCAGATGCAATGTCGCCAACTTTCAGTCCTGGATCGAGGTAGCGTTTATTTTGAATAATGTATTTTTTAATCTGTTCAAAAAGTTCCTCGAAAAACATATGGCTGGTCTTTTTCATTTCGTTTCCTTCATAAAATTGGTCGTGCTGAGCTACTTGTTCTTGTTCATGTTCGATAATTTTTGTCAGTTCCATGTTGCGCTTGTACAAAGCACGGTGTTCCCTGTGAATTTTCCGGTTAAAAAGATAAATAACCAGGATTGCCCCCAATGCCAGCAACAAAAGGACCGTTGCTAAAATAATAATCATTTTCTGCTGTGCCGACTGTTTTTTCAGTGTCAGCATTTGCATGTTTTTTTGTTCCACCTCGTGCAGGGTGCGCATTTCAGCAATTTTTCCACTTGATTTTTCGTTGTAATTTTGCTGCAACAACCCATTATGTTTGTCCAGTACCTGCCTGTGTTTATCCCTGTTTCCGGTTACGGCATACAAATTGGCCAGCATGTAGTAAGCGTTTAATTGTTGTTTTTGGGCATTGCTGCTTTCAAGCTGGGTTATAGCTTCATGAAAATATTCTTCAGCTTTCTCGTACTCTTTTTCAGCATAAAAGAAATATTTTCCCCGGAGAACCTTGAAATTCCCAGTGGTATATGGATTTGATAGCTGCTTTGCTATCCGGGCAGCTTCTTCCAGCTCTTGCTTTGCCGCTTCAAATTCTTTCAATTCCAGTAATAAATTGATTTTATCGTGGGATGCCGAAGCAAGTTCCATCTGGTTCCCGGCTTTCCGGTAAAACTCAATGGCCTGGTTGTATGTTTCAACTGCTTTTTCTGAATTTCCGGAACGATCGTAAAGAATGGCCAGGTTGTGATAACACAGCCCAATGTGGTTGTCATCTTCCAACCTTTTAAAATAATCCAGCGCTTTGTCGAGGTAGGTTTCAGCTTGGTTGTAATGGGTCAGCCAAATGTATAAAAGCCCAATATTGATGTAAGACTGATGGATACTTAACGAATCTTCAAGCTTTTCGGCCAGTTGCAGCGATTTTAAATAAGCTTCCACTGCTTTTTCATATTCATTTTCATATTCCAGGTTCACCCCCAGATTGTTCCAAAGGGCAGATGCAAATTCTTCGTCAGTGGCTGCCAATTCGGTTTCAAGTCCTTTATTATAATACCCGGACGACAACAGGTGGTTACCTTTATAATAATTGATGACCCCCAGCAGGTAGTAAGCGCGTCCGGTCAGTGAATCGTTCTGGTTAACGAGGCTTTGTTCAAGCACTATTTCACTTAGACTGTCGGCTGCCTCCAAATTTTGGGGTATCATTTGTTTGGCATTGTTGATTAAACTTGTCAATGAATCGACCTCAACAGGCGTACGGGCACTTAATGTGGCTGAGACATGGATAAAACAAAGCGACAAAAGCGATTTTAACAAGTAATTATGAGTGAAATTCATTATAAAAATTAGCATCCTGATTTTAAAACTTAGCGTACAAAAATAATTTTTTTGAGCAATCAGGATAACCTCCAGGTAAATATGGAAAGAATAAAAATAAATTCCACCCTACCCGATTATGCTATTTCATCAATTTTTTTGGCAAGCGAATAATCCTTGTCGGTAATTTTTCCTTCCGAATGGGTGAAGAGCATTACTTTTACTTTTTTGTATGAATGAAGTAAAATATCCGGGTGATGGTCCGCTTCTTCAGCCAGTGGTAGAATTTTATTTACAAAACCTACAGCTTCTTCAAAATTTTTTAATTCAAACTCCTTTTCCAAATACTTATTTTCTGTTTTCCAGTTATTCATAATTTTCTGTTTTAAAATTTGTTCTGTAAATACAACAGGTAAACGAGGGACGGTGTTCAAAAATATCGTCGCAGTTTTCGGCCAGGAATGTCGAAACTTATTTTAAAGTCTCATGTTGTTGTTTTAAATTTCAGTTAACAAAAAGAAAAAGCTATTAAAGAATTTTTTCTTTAATTTGATTTGTCTTATATTTGAAGTGAAATAAGAAATAAACAAAAGAGCATTATAAAATGAATGAATCAAGAAAATATAAAACAAAAAAACAGGTTTCGGAGCCCACACTGAAGCGATTACCGGGCTATTTATATTTTCTTGAGCAACAAAAAGAGGAAGGTGTACTCAATATTTCAGCACCAACAATCGGTAAAAAATTAAGCTGCGACCCCACCCAGGTGGTCAAAGATTTATCGGTTACCGGAATTAAAGGTAAACCAAGAGTGGGCTACAATACTTACGAACTAATACACGCCCTGGAAGAATTTTTGGGATTCAACCGCATTAACGAGGCTTTTCTGGTTGGAGCTGGTAATCTGGGCTCAGCGCTTATGGCTTATCAGGAGCACCAGGAACTGGGCCTGAAAATAATTGCAGCTTTCGATACCGATGAAGTCAAAATTGGAAAATCAGTTGGAGGAATCCATATTCTTGACTACAATAAATTATTCACTCTCTCGGGCCGCTTAAATGTAAAAATCGGGATTCTTACCACTCCCAACAATGTAGCACAGGATGTTGCGGAAGATATGGTAAACTGTGGTGTTAGGGCAATCTGGAATTTCACTTCTGCCAATCTCGATTTACCCGAAGATGTAATTGTGCAAACAACTTCAATGAGTTCTTATGCAGCTGTTCTGCTGCGACGCTTGAATGATTCAGATAAATAACCATTAAAAAAAGAAAACCATGAAAAAAGTAAAAAAATTACTGAACTGCTTAGAAATTTCAATAAAGAATTTTTTCTTTAATTCCACTAAAAATGATAAAAATCAGGAGTGCAAAAATGAACTCAAACTTGATTTTAATTCTCCAGGGGACAGCAAGGAAAATGAGGTGGAAGAATACTTGAATAATTACAAATCGACTACGCGCTGGCAAACAGTTTAGCAAGGAAATTAGTACTCAAAAATTAAATTCAGATTTTATTTTATCTTTGTGTATAAGGGGTAAGGAGTTATTTGCCTCCGGTTGAATTTTATCAACCATAAATTTGAAATAAACAGCCCTTATTTTATGAAGAAAAAAGTATTAGTCATTGACGATGATACTTTCATGTGTGACTTGCTGGTCAATCATTTACAGCAGAAAGAATTTGATGCAAAAGGCACTTATTCAGGCAAAAACGGTATCAAAATGGTTGAAAAAAATCATTTTGATATTGTATTGTGCGATTTTCGCCTTCCCGGAACCGATGGTTATGAGGTCCTTCAAACAATAAAATCAAAAAAGCCGCTGCTGCCGATTATTATCATGACAGCCTATGCTGAAGTAAAAATGGCAGTGAAACTCATTAAATCGGGAGCCTTCGATTACGTTACCAAACCAGTTCAGCCCGAAGAAATAATCAAGCTTATTAATAAAGCCCTTGAGCCAAAACAAGAAAGAGAAACCAGCACCACATTCCGTGAAAATTTCATTACCGGCAACAGCCACTCAATTCAAAAAGTAATGCAACACGTAAAAGTGGTTGCCCCAACCGATTTAACTGTTCTGATAGAAGGTGAAACCGGCTCGGGAAAGGAATACATTGCAAAGGCTATTCATTATGCCAGTAAACGAAAAGATAAACCATTTGTGGCAGTTGACTGCGGTGCCATCCCCAGGGAGCTGGCCAGCAGCGAATTGTTTGGCCATATAAAAGGAGCTTTTACAGGTGCCATTAATGATAAAATTGGTTATTTTGAACAGGCAAAAGGAGGTACACTTTTTCTGGATGAAGTGGGCAACCTGCCCTACGAAAACCAGGTAAAACTACTGAGGGCACTTCAGGAAAGGTTCATCAATAAAGTGGGCGATAACAAAGTTATTAAAGTAGATGTAAGAATAATTACGGCTTCCAATGATGATTTGGGGAAAATGGTTGAGGCCAACAATTTCAGGGAAGATCTCTTTCACCGCCTCAACGGGTTCAAAATTAGTTTACCCCCCTTGCGCGACCGTGGCGAAGACATCATGGAGTTTGCCCGGTTTTTTATTGACAAAGCAAACGTTGCTTTTAATAAATCGGTTAAAGGCGTTGATGAAGAGGCCGAAAAACTTTTTTATGAGTATAGCTGGCATGGAAACTTACGTGAGCTGGAAAATGTAATCAACAGGGCAGTTTTGTTATCAAATGAGGAATTAATTGTTCCCAAAGTTTTACCGGACGAAATTCGCTTAAACAGCCTGAACAAAGAAACCAACAGGTTCAAATCAAGTAATCGGGAAGAGTTTACCCAACTAAAGGAAGCTACTTTGGTTACCGAAAAAGAGGTGATTACAAATGCGTTGATTGAAGCAAATTATAATAAATCGAAGGCTGCAAAAATTTTGAACATCGACCGGAAAACGCTCTACAACAAAATAAAACAGTACGGAATTGAGATTACCAAATAAACATTTTCAGGATTTTTTTTCTTCCTCTTTTTTCTTTGCATCCTTAAGCTTTTTCTTCCGATAGAGAAAATAGGCAACAATGAGCACCAGTGGTAAAATGATGTATAAAATAATATTCTGTAAACTAAAATCGATTGGCTCGGGCTCATTTGGCGGGTAATGCTCGGGTGTTTGAGCAAATGCAGTTTGCACCAGTAAAAATACAAATCCAATATTTAGCAGTATTTTTCTCATTTTTTACTTTTTATTTACGTTCTACTTAAAAAAGCAAATGGAAGCTGCTATTGTTCAAAAAGTGGCAATGTGTTTGGGTATTGGGAAACTCTTCAAAAGGAGATTTTACAAATCCTCCTCCCACCTCTCAGAAGGATCTCTGGGAAGCGATACCGTTTTCCATGAGAACTTCAGGATTTTGGGTTCGGCAAGCCGTTCAAAGTCTCCATAAGCCATCCTTATAATTTCGGTATGCGAACCGGCGTTGAATGCAATGTAATTATTCCCGCGAAAAACCTCGGCCACGTAAACCTCCATGTCGTAAAGGTGACCAAACGGTGGCATGGCACCAACTTCGCAATCCGGGAAATGGTATTTAAATTCGGCTTCAGAAGCCAATGTAACATTCTTACTACCAAATACTTCACTCAACAGCTTAAAATCGACCTGGTAAGACGCGGGTAAAACTGCCATTGCCATTTTCTCCCCGATTTTAATTATCACTGTTTTGGCAAATTCTTTTCCCGAAACATGCACAGACGAAGCAATTTCCTGTGCCGTGTAGGCACTCGAATGTTTTATGGAAACATATTTGACATTTTTTTCGTCAAGAAATGTTTTTAATTTTTTTACCGGCATATTATTCTGTTTTATGGTTTATAAATTACTAAAATTCGCTTTTAAATAGCCTGTTTAACTTCTGTTAACCGGGGATATATTCTACTGAATTTTATGAAAAATGTTTCATGAGCAGCAATTTAAAACTTACCCCGAAGGTAAAGGAAGAGGTGAATACTTGCAAATTAGATTGCTCCCGGTCATTTTTGGAAATGAGTCACACAAGCCGTAAATTTAATGCAATCTCAAAATTACTATTATGCAAGCCTGGGTAATTGATAAAATCAGCGATCTGACAAAAGAAAACAAACCACTTTCCCGAAAAAATTTGCCAAAGCCCAAACCGAAAGATGGTGAGTTATTGATAAAGGTAAAAGTGTGCGGCGTGTGTCATACCGAACTCGATGAAATTGAAGGTCGCACACCACCGCCCGATTTCCCTGTAGTTCCGGGACACCAGGTAATAGGAATTGTGGAAGAATCAAATGTAAAAAACAGCAAAATAAAACCAGGGGACAGAGTTGGAGTGGCCTGGATTTTTTCTGCCTGTGGCAAATGTGAATTTTGCCTGTCAGACCAGGAAAACCTTTGCCCCCAATTTATAGCAACCGGGCGAGATGTCAATGGCGGTTATGCTGAGTACATGACTGTTCCTGAAAAATATGCTTATCTGATTCCCGCAGTATTTTCGGACGAGGAGGCAGCTCCGCTTATGTGTGCCGGAGCAATAGGTTACCGGTCATTAGTTTTATGTGAAGCAAATAACGGGGACACTATCGGCTTAACTGGTTTTGGTGCTTCGGCACATTTGGTGCTGAAACTTATAAAATACAAGTATCCTAAATCGAAAGTATATGTTTTTGCCCGGAACCCAAAAGAAAGGGAATTTGCCCGGGAACTGGGTGCTGACTGGGCAGGCGATTCTGCTGAACAACCACCGCAGCAATTGAATTGTATCATCGATACTACTCCGGTTTGGAAAACAGTACTTGCCGCACTTGAGTTTCTGAAACCTGGCGGCCGACTGGTAATCAATGCTATACGAAAAGAGAATATAGATGACCAGCATCTTAAAACATTTGATTATACCAAACATTTATGGATGGAAAAAGAGATAAAAAGTGTGGCCAATGTTACCGGCGACGATGTCAGAAATTTTCTGAAAACAGCTTCCGAAATTCCTATTAAACCGAATGTTACAACCTATCCGTTTGAAAAAGCAAACGAAGCCCTGCTGGATATCAAAAACCGGAAAATCAGGGGAGCCAAAATTTTGAGGGTGTAAAGGGATTTTCTGGATGTTGCAAAATTACATAGGATTCATTTTTTCCTTCTTCTTTTCCTCTGGTTTTTTATCTTCCTCATCATCAGTTTCAAAATTGCAAATCATCAGCCCTGCTCTTTTTATAAGATAATAGGCAACAGCCAGGGCTACAATAAGAATACCGATACCAATGATGACTTCACCCGACATTTCTTCAATCTTGAGGACTACAATTTTACGGGCCAGGGCAATAATGGCCACCAAAACAATAACTTCAACATGTACCTGGTTTTCTTTGAGGTAAACTTTAATGGTGTCCAGCAATTCAATACCAATGAGGACCAGCAGGAATACCCCGAATAAATCCATAAGATCGTCTAAATCAACAAGCAAGTATTCTGAAAAAATAATATTTCTGACAAGGTAGTAGCCAAGTTCAATTGTTGCCAGAATCAGAATAAGGGACATCATTCCAATCAGAATGTGTATTATACTTTTTTCAATAAGCCGGGTAATTTTTTTCATCTCATTAATTTAAATTTTGTGTTCACAACAGGATAAAATAAACCTGAATCCCGCTTCGGCTGGCGTTGTGGCTTTTTATTGCTGAAACAGCTCCTTTGCGGTATTATCGATAAGCAACTTCCGTTTGTTGGCATCGAATTTAGAGAAACCGCGATCGAAAATAGTATAAGGAATATCAACTACTTTAGCTTTTTTCATGGCGACAACCGGTGTTCCGGTAATGTCTTCAAGTGCTGCTTTCAGTAAAGGTTCTGACTTGTCACCAAGGGGAACCGCATCAAAAAGTTCATCATCAACAGGGATGTCGGGAGAAAAACCATCTTTAAAATTAGTAACCCCCATGGAGTTGGCATAGCGCACAACTATTGGCTGAATTCCCCAGTTGTCGAATTCGTTGTAATAATCTTCGCTTTCGTAGTAAAAATCTGGTGTAACTGTTATTGATCCTGTGTATTTCCCATACGTGGAATTACCAATTGTAGTAACATCCATGTATGGTTCAAGTCCCGCGATTGTTAATTCAGAAGCAGAAGCTGTTCCACTGCCGGTTAAAAAATAAACTCTGTTTAAGCCCATTTTCACTGCTGTTGTGTCAACAAACGGAATCTCAAGCTGGTCTGTTATGTTTTTTGATTTCCAGTAGCTTTGGTATTTATCATTCCACTGAAAAGTAACCAGGGGTTCTTCCCCGTTTACCGTTGACAAAGGAGCAATTGAACTGCAAAGATGTTGGGCTGCCGTGGTTACACCTCCCGGGTTATAACGTAAATCAATAACCAAATCAGTAATTTGCTCGTCGAGGAAATATTGCAATGCGGTATCGAGGCTGCTGTTATATTCCGAAATGTATTGGGCATAAAAGAGGTATCCGATTTTTGAACCTTCGTGTTCCACGATATCGGTAATTACTACAGGATTCAGGTTCAAATCTTTTGAGCTCATGGATACGGTTTCTCCCGGGGAAATGCCTTGCTCACCCAGCACACCAAGCGTAACCGAAATACTGCTGCCGCTTAACAAATCCATGTAGTTTTCATCAGTTATTGCACCGTTGTTGAGTTCCATTAAAATGTCGCCCCTTTTCAAACCTGCCTCAAATGCCGGAGTGTTGGGGTAAACATATTCAACTATTGCAAAATAATCACCTGTGTTTGAAAATGATCCGAACGCCAGTGAATACCCAAACGATTTTTCTTTCCCTTCAAAACTGTTGAGAAGTGCATCCACGTCGTCAGTAATATACGACCATTTATCCTCACTATAAATTAATTTCTCAAAATAGGCTTCCGGCTCAAATTCATACCGGATATCAATTTCGGGTATTTCATCGTACCAAAGGTAAACATCGTTCATTGCAGATTCAATAAACTCATTTATCTTTTGTGTCAATTCGGGTGCCTCTTGTTTATCCTCTTTATCGTTATCATCGCCGTTACCCGGGTCAGGAATCGGATCTTCTTTGCATCCTGCAACCACTGCCACAATTAGCAGTGCTAAAACCATCCATTTATTAATTGTTCTCATCCAACTTTTTTATTTCAATTTCACTACAAAAATAACAAATTATTTTACTGTTGTTTCATCATTTTTCTCCTTCGGATATTCTATTCTGACATGATAAATATTCATCAGTTTATTCAGCAACGTTTCTTTAATAATTTTAATATCCCTGAACGTTAAATCTGAGTCTTCCAGCTGCTTGTTCTTTATTTTCTGATCAACCATATTATTGACCAGTTCCTGGATATTTTCTTTTGTTTTTTCTTTTAAGCTGCGCGAGGCTGCCTCTATCCCGTCAACAATCATTACCACAGCTGCTTCTTTTGAGCGGGGAAGTGGGCCGGGATAAATAAACGCGCCGTTGTCAACTTTTTTATCCGGATTTTCTTCCTGATGTTTCAGGTAAAAATACTGGGCTTTTGTGGTGCCGTGGTGGGTGGCAATAAACTCAACAAGCGACAACGGCAACTTGTGCTTTTTGGCCATTTTTACCCCTTTTTTAACATGGTCAATAATTATTTCGGCACTTTTCTGATAATTCATTTTATCGTGAGGATTAATTCCCACAACCTGGTTTTCAATAAAGAATTCGGGTGTGGCAATTTTTCCAATGTCGTGGTACAATGCGCCGGCGCGTATCAGAAATGGATTTCCGCCAATCTTCAGAATTATCTCTTCGCTTAAATTGGCAATTTGCATGGAATGCTGAAATGTACCGGGCGCTTCTTCGGCCATTTTTCTCAGTAGCGGCTGATTGGTGTCAGCCAGTTCAATAAGTGTAACGTCGGATACAAAACCGAACATTTTCTCGAAAATAAAAATGAGCGGGTAAACCAGCAAAAGAAGCACACTGCTAAGGGCAAACCACTGGAGCATTTTGTAGTTATACGATGCCAGGTTTCCTTCATAAATAACATGCAGGGCGGTATAAATAATTGCATAAGTTAGAAACACCCAAAAAGCTGCCATAACAAGATGAACCCGGCGGTGCATTTTGTTGAGGCTGAAAACTGCAACTACACCGGCCGAAAACTGCATGAGTACAAACTCATAATTATTGGGAGCGTAAAAACCGGTGAGAATGGTTGCAATAAGCAGTGTAAAAATTGCGGTTCGCGAATCGAAAAATGTGCGGATTATGATGGGAAAAATGGCGAACGGAACAAGGTAAATGCTCAGGTTGGGAAAAGTGTTGATGAAATTGGTGAAAAATACAATGGTTACCAGAAACAACAACATGAATGAAAGTTTGCTGAACTGGTGCAAAATATCGAGGCGGTATATGTACATAAACGTAAACAGCAGGCCCATGAAAAGCAAAACAAGCGAACCTTTTCCTATTTGCACCATGTAACTTTTTATGCCCTGCCCTTTTTCATTTTCATAACTGGCTTCCAACGATTCCAGAACCTGGAACTTTTCATCGTCAACAATTTCTCCCTGAAGGATGATACGTTCCCCGGTTTGCACCATTCCCCGGGTTGTCGAAATATTCCGGGTTACTTCTTCCATCTCCTTGCGGGTAGTGACCTCGTCGTACTCCAGGTTCGCAGAAATGTACTGTTCTGTTTCCAAGTCGGTTAATTGCTCCGCCAATCCGGGATACTCATTTTCAAGCTGGCTTATTGTGTCCAGAATAGCATTATAAGCTGTCTTTTCAGAATGGATTTTTGACAATGGTGTTTTTACTACAAGATTACCAACCCGTTTTTTCAGTTCCTTTTCACCGGAAAGCACATTATAGGTTTCGGGAGCACGGGGCAAAATGCCGGATGTATAAAAACTCTTTAAAGCATGGCTGAGTTTTAAAACAGCTTCGTCAAGGGTAGTATCTCCCGGAGAAACAAGGGCTTGCCAGTCATTTTTCAATTTTTGGGTTTGAATTGAGACAAGTGTTGTATCGAACGAAAAATAGGGAACAACTGATTGAAGCTGTTCTTCTTTTTCACGGTTAATTTCTTCGTCGGTTTTTAGAATAGCAAAATCAAAAGGAGCTACCAGGTTTTCGTGTTTCCAGGGGAAACCTTTCTGGTATTCATATTTAAATTTCAGATCACCCGGCATGGCCAGGTAGAGCAAAACGGCTGTCATCACAAATACAAAAACCCAGTAAAATATTCGTGTGTAGCCTTTTAGTTTTTTTAAAAAATTATCCATTATCATAGTGTAATCTCTAAATGCATTAAAAAAGAACAACGCAATGTTTAAAAGTTAAAAATAACAATTTTGGAAGGTTTGATACCAACCCATTTTTTTTCATAGTTTTGTGTTCATTCATTAAAATGAGCGCAATTTAGTTTTTCAAAATAAAATTAAGAAATTAATTGAATGAACTACGGCATTTCCAGTTTAAGCCTTATTCCGGTAAGAAAAGATCCTTCCGAGAAAAGCGAAATGGTTACCCAGGTTTTGTTTGGTGAACATTTTGAAATTAAAGAAGAGATGGTTGGATGGAGCTATGTTAATTTAGCATATGATGGTTATGAAGGCTGGATTGACAGTAAAATGATTACACCTCTTACTTTACGTTCGCTAAAAAAGCTGGAAAACCGGCCATTTGCTGTTTCGGGCGACATAATAAATGTAATTCCTGTTAACGAAGAACAAACCCTGATGCTGGTAGCCGGCAGCACACTCCCGGTTTGGAGGCCCTACCTGAAAGAATTTTCGGTGGGCAAAGACACTTACAAAACTTCCGGTGAGGTTTTTTACGGGAAACTGAAAAATCCCAGGGAAGTACTCATCCGGCAGGCACTGAAATATTTTAATGCACCATATTTGTGGGGCGGTCGCTCGCCTTTTGGTATCGACTGCAGTGGATTTACGCAGGTAATTTACAAAATGGCAGGCGTGAAAATTCCGCGCGATGCCGGCGAGCAGGTGAAACTGGGCCGCGCCCTTAGTTTTGTCGATGAGGCCCAACCCGGCGACCTTGCCTTTTTCGACGACGAAGAAGGCAACATTGTGCATGTGGGCATAATCTGGAAACGTAATAAAATCATTCATGCTTCAGGGAAAGTGCGCATCGATAATGTGGATCAATTCGGTATTTTCAACATCGATTTGAAACGTTACACCCACAAAATGCGTGTAATGAAGAAAATAATTAATGCCAATGGAACGGATTGAGCTATTCATATACATTATCATTTTTGTTTTTGTAGTTTTCCTGATTATAAAATACTGGAAAACCGGAAGGAAAAATTAAAAATTAACATGTACAGTTACAAATATCCACGACCAGCATTAACGGTTGATGCAATCGTTTTTGTTACTGATGAAAATGGCACGTCGGTTTTACTTATTGAACGCGGGATTGAACCCTTTAAAGGACATTGGGCGCTCCCCGGTGGGTTTGTAAATATTGATGAACTGCTGGAAACTGCCTGCAAACGAGAGTTGAAGGAGGAAACCGGGCTGGAAGTGAAGAGTATGGAGCAATTTAAAGCCTACGATGCCATTAACCGCGATCCGAGGCACCGAACTATTTCTGTGATTTATTCAACTGAAATTTCCCAGAAAGCCAAAGTAAAAGGTAGCGACGATGCCGCTCATGCAAAATGGTTTCCTGTAAATAACCTTCCTGACATGGCTTTCGACCATTCAAAAATTTTAAGTGATTTTTTTAGCTGATACTATTTTCCAGAATGTTATAACTGTTGGGCCCTTCATTAAACAACAAATCCAAAATGCTGAGATTGGGCACAAACCCAAATTTATCGGAAAAAACCTGCGTGTATTGTTTGGGGCTGAAACTCGCATCGGGCACAGTCTTTTGTTTTTTTGGTGAAAGCGCCTCCCGGAAATTCAGCATACCTTCCGGAACCTTTTCAAAATCTTCGGTAAAATCCAAAGGAATATCCAACTCAAGTAATTCACACAATGTGTCAAGCACTTCCTGGTTTAAATCGAAAAGATATTTATGCCGTTTTTCAAAAAAAGGGGAAATCTCGTCTTTGTAGAATTCGAAAAAAGGGGAAGAGTTATACGCTGAAAAGATAGTGCGCCAGTGATTGCGCTGCCAGTCGGTATCGTACGAAATTTTCAAATCCCTGATTTTTATTTTCCTGCCACGGCCTTTTACCACCGGAACCACCAGCGGAATAACTCCGTTGGTGCCCAATATTTCGCAGCGATTTCGGTAGGTTTGTTTGCTGAAATTTTCAAACTGCTCAATGTAAATTTTTTCAAACTGTAAAAACTTTGAAAAATACTGAACAGACGGGAAATAGGCCGTTGAAAGCAGTATGTTGTGTTTCGCGGTTGCCCCCATTACTGAATCACAATTTTTTCTGTAGCTGCCTGGCCGTTATTATCAACCAGTTTTAACAAGTACATCCCCGCATCAAGCTGCGAAACATCTATATGGATGACCTGCGCATTCAACTCATTTTTTGAAAGAACCAATTTCCCGGAAAGATTGTAAACCTGCAGGCCGGAAACGGGGTCGGCTGCCTGAATGTTAACCTGCGAAGTGGCTGGATTGGGATATATTTTGTACCCGCTGTTTTCTGCCCATTCCGGAGATGCAGTAGAAGAACAGGTACCAATCATATTATTATCTAACCAGTTGAGGCGGGTAGTTATCCAGTTTTTTAATTTTTCAATTTCGCCTTCGTATGTAAGTGGTTGTTCGCCAATCTCGGGGGCACCCACATTTTTTCCAAGGATATCCCATTTTTGGAAATGCCGTTCCTGGGCATTTTCCACAAGCTGGTACATGGAGTCAATCATAGCAAAAATCCGTTCGTTCGACAAAACCGTGGCACGTTTTTCAAAGTAGCGGCAGTTGGTTTGGTTTTTAAAAGCTTCATCGTAAAAAAGCCGTATCATCCATCCCGGAGATTTCACCCCCGGGTTGCAGTTATTTACTTTGTACGACCAGCCGGAACCGTCAGTTGCTTTAAAAATGTAACATTCATTAATATTTTTCCAGGCCCAGTCGAAGTCCCAAACAGGTCCGGCGGTAATTTTCCCGTTTTTATCTTTATGAAAGTAGCGGCTTTTTTTGAACCCATCATTATTGCGCGAAATTTCGCTTACAATGAAATAATCGATAAAACTTTCGGTATCGATGTAGTTTACGTAGCCCGTCACCGGATTGTCGAAGCCGGAACCGTATAAATTATTTTCAAACGCCGTAACATAGTTGCGAATGTAATTTTTTTGCTGACTGGTCAGCTCATCCCATTTGGGATCGTGGTAAACAAAGTGCACATTATAATCAGGATGATTCATGGGCGAATGCGGCGAAAGCCAGCTGTCGTAACTGGTGTAGTAGTCAATTTTAAATATATATCCCCCTGTAAGTTCTTCGCCTGAATTGTCGTCTTCTTTAAGTTTCGCAATATCCACGCGGTCTTTGTCGCGTTTAATTTTTTCACCAAAAACGTAAATGCCCTGGTATTCATTGTTTACTATTACTTCAACCAAACGGGCACGTGGCGCATAATGGCCAAGACTTTCAAAAAGCCTGTAGCCCAAAATATTACGCATAAAAGTTTTGTCGTTGTAGTTGGAGAGCAAAACCCAGTCATTTTCTTCGGGTAAGCCCAGCAACGGAATGTTCAGATTATCTCCGTTAACGTCCCGGGTTTCAATTCCGTAAGGTGTTTGCGGGTAATGGATGGAGGATGATCCCCTTTTTTCTATACCAATATGTCCGTTATATTCATTTGGAAAATCAGTGAAACGGTTTTCCCCATTGCTGTTGTTGATGATTTTCATGCGGGCATATATTTTGGGCTCATCCGGAATGGTTTTCCCCTGGGTGTCAATAATAACCAGGGGCAAATCAGTTGAAAAATCACTGATACTCTGAGCTTTTAACGACAAAATATGTATTGCGAAAATCAGAAAAATGAGGATATATTTTACAAAGTGGCTGATCATCTTATCTCTTTTTATTTACGGTTTAGTTATTAAAGGAATTTGACTTTTTATTTACTATTAAGACTCAAAAATATAAAATTGGCGGCAGATTCAAAGTTTTTTAAAACGACTGGCCAAAATATAATTTTCATGCATGCAAATTGAATACAGTTTTGTGATTTTTTTTGAGATTCGCCGGGTTGTTTCAGCACTATTTGAAACCACCCGTGGTTGCCAAAAATTAGTTTGCATGCAGCAAAAAAAAGCCTCTTCGGAAAGAAGAAGCTTTAAAATATTGTTTTGCAATTCAGCTGATTGACTACACAACATTTACCGCATCAACAATTTCCTGGCCTTTTTTAATGGCTTCCAGGTTGAGCGGAATTAATTTATGGTAACGCTCCGGCAGCGATTTCTCCAGCCCTTTTTCAACGTTATCAATTTTTAAAATGGGTTTCACTTTCAGGTAGCTGCCAAAAACAATCATGTTAAACACTTTGGGATTGCCCATTTCAACGGCAGTTTTTGTCCCTTCTACTTTGTAAATATTAATGTCTTTCCGGGTTGGCGGATTTACAATACCGTTAGGATCGTAAAGTAATGTACCACCGGGTTTAACCGCTTTTTCGAACTTATCGAGGCTCTGCTGGTTCAGAATAATGGCAGTATCAAACTCGTGCAAAATGGGCGAACTGATGCGTTCATCGCTCACAATTACAGTTACATTGGCTGTGCCACCGCGCATTTCCGGCCCGTACGATGGAAACCACGTCACTTCTTTGTCTTCCATAATTCCGGAATAGGCCAAAATTTTACCCATTGAAAGTACACCCTGTCCGCCAAAACCGGCTATTATTAATTCTTCATTCATAATCCTTGATTTTAGTTGTTTGAAACGGGTTTATCTTTTTCACTGTCTTTCATATCTCCCAATGGATAAAAAGGAAACATGTTTTCTTCCATCCATTCATTCGCCTTCACCGGGGTCATTTTCCAGCCCGAATTACAGGTGGAAACCACTTCAACAAAAGAAGTCCCTTTTTTATCGAGCACATTTTTGATTCCTTTTTTCAGTGCCCGCTTGCATTTTCGTACTGCCGGTGCCGATTGTGCCGACTGGCGGGTTACGTAAGAAGTACCTGGAAGTTGTGCAACCAAATCGGTCATTTTCAGCGGATAGCCATTTAGTGCAGTATCACGACCACACGGCGTGGTTGAAGTAACCATCTTTTCGAGTGTGGTCGGAGCCATCTGGCCGCCGGTCATTCCATAAATACCGTTATTGATAAAAACCACCAGAATATTTTCGCCACGGTTGCAGGCATGGATAATTTCGGCTGCTCCAATCGATGCCAAATCGCCATCGCCCTGGTAGGTAAAAACAAACTTTTCAGGATTAATTCGTACAATTCCTGTTGCCACTGCCGGGGCACGGCCGTGGGCTGCTTCCTGCCAGTCAATATCAATGTAGTTGTATGCAAAAACTGCACACCCTACCGGGGCAACCCCAATGGCTTTTTCCTGAAGTCCCATTTCATCAATGAGCTCGGCCATTAATTTGTGAACAACTCCGTGGGTACATCCCGGACAATAGTGCATAACATTATCCGTTAGCAATTCCGTTTTCCCGTAAACCTGATTTTCAGGTTTTATAATTTCTTTCACATCCATAACCTACTCCTTTAAAAAATTTTGTTCCAAAGCATCTACCACTTCACCGGGTGCGGGAATAATACCCCCCATCCGTCCGAAAAACTCTACACGCCGTGTACAACCTGCCTCATGAACTGCAAGTTTAATATCTTCAACCATTTGACCGGCATTCATTTCAACCGAAAGAAAACCTTTAACTTTTGGGGCCAGTTCACCAATTATATTTTTCGGGAAAGGAAACAAACTAATGGGCCTGAGCAGTCCCACTTTCAATCCCTTTTCGCGAGCAATTTCCACCGATTTCTGGCAAACGCGGGCAGAAGTACCAAAAGCAACCAAAACGTATTCAGCATCTTCAATTTGAAAAGTTTCGTAACGCTGTTCTTCAGCTTCCATTTGGCGGTATTTTTTCTGAAAGCGCTGATTATTAGCTTCCATCTTTTCAGAATCGAGCTCGAGTGACGTAATCACATTGCGCTCACGGGAAGATGGTTTGCCGGTTGTTGCCCAACTCCCCCACTTATCAATTACTTCTTCGTTGGTCCAGCGCTTTTTGTAATCTGACAGCTCCACCTTTTCCATCATTTGGCCAATGGCGCCATCGGTTAAAATCATAGCCGGGTTGCGGTATTTAAAAGCCAGTTCAAAAGCCAAATCAACAAAGTCGTTCATTTCCTGAACCGACGACGGAGCCAGCACAATCATTTTGTAATCGCCATGGCCTCCCCCCTTCACGGCCTGTGAATAGTCGGCCTGCGAGGGCTGGATCGTTCCGAGTCCCGGGCCACCACGCTGAACATTTATTACAAGGCAGGGCAACTCGGCTCCGGCAATGTATGAAATACCTTCGGCCATTAAACTAATTCCCGGGCTGGAAGAAGATGTCAAAACTTTTTTACCTGTTGCTGCAGCGCCGTAAAGCATATTAATTGCGGCCACTTCACTTTCGGCCTGCAGTACTTTCATGCCGGTTTCGTTCCAGGGCTCACGAAACATTAACATTTCCATCACTTCCGACTGAGGTGTAATGGGATAGCCAAAATAACCGTCGCAACCACAGCGGATTGCGGCTTCAGCCAGCACCTCATTCCCCTTCATTAACCTTAAATCTCCCATTGTCTATATTTTTCTGATTTATACTTTCACTCTGTAAACTGTAATGCAGGTATCGGGGCAAACCACCCCGCAATTTGCACATCCTGTACAAACATCCGGATTTTCCATAAATGCATAGTGATACCCTTTGCTGTTCACTTCTTTGTGTAATGACAGCACATCTTCCGGACAGGTTTCCACACACAGTTCACAGCCCTTGCATGCTTCAATGTCAACTACTACTGCTCCTTTAACCTTTGCCATATTGTATTTATATTTTATGCTAAAATTAAAAACCTTTTATTTCTAAAAAGACCAAAAAAATCAGGTTCTGCTAGAAATATTGAGAGTGATTAAAATCTTTAAGCTGAACCAATAAAAAACTAACAAATCAACAGTTAATTACTTTTCATGCATTAAAAACAGAACTCAGCGTCAAAACTATTTTTTACATGATGAAAAAAATGCAACTATTGTTGCTTATTTGGCAGCCAATTAAATTTTGTAAAGAAACCGGGTAAGAATATTCCGGTGAATGCCCAGATAGGAAGCAATATGCTGCCGTTGAAGCTTTTTCCCCAACTCGGGGTATTCTTCAAAAAATTTACGAATACGTTGTTCTGCATTTAACGATTGAAATGAATGCACCCTGTCCATTGCCTGGATATAACTTTCTTCGGCAAGGATACGGACCGTGCGTTCAAATTTGGGGTTATGATCCAACAAGTATTTAAACTCATCTTTTTCAATGCAAATCAATTCTGAATCTTCGTAGGCACGAATCGATTCAGTTGAATTTTTCCCGGCATAAAAGCCACGGTGGTTACTTACAATAAAATTATTGGGAGGAAAAAAAAACCTGGAGATCCATTCGGTACCGTTGTCTGAAACGTAGGTGGAATAAAGCAGTCCGTCAATCAATATCCCGATTTTTTTTGTTTTCTCTCCATAGTCGATGAAAGTCTCACCCTTTTTCAGTTCTACCGGTTTGTTTTTCAGGTTGAATTGGTTTATCAATTCAAGTGTCAATTTATACCGGGATATTATTTTGTTTTGATCCACGTTGTCTTTTTCAGTTCACGGAAGAAAAATTTTCATGAAATAACTTCAGCCTTTCTTCCAAATCGCCAAATTGTTCGCGTTTTACAAACGATACACAAGCACGTATTCCTTCCTGGTTACTGCCTGTATTATCGAGTGCAATGGCGCTAATTCCGTAATACAACAGGTTGGCCACCAGTTCATGCCCGGTCATACCCGGATAAGCGAGTGTGAAATAAAAACCATCGGCAATAGGTTGGCCGAGGTCGTTTTCATAAACAATTTTAAAACCGTTTTCAACAAAAAGCCGTTTCATCACTTTGGCCTTTTCGCCGTACTCTTTAACACCTTCCACAAAATCAATCTCGCCGTCGTTGGCAGCTTTCAGCATGGCAGCAAGTGCCCACTGAGACGAGTGGCTCGTACCCGAAGAAAGTGCGTACAACAGCCGGAGCGTAATTGTGCTTCCAAAATCGGTACCGCCAAAGCGTTGCTGCAGTGCCGGATAGTCGCGTTTATAAAGTGTGTCGGATATAACCATCAATCCAATTCGCTGGCCGGCGTATGAAAATATTTTGGAGCTGGAAATGAAAAGAATATAACTGTCAGTGTAATTGGCTACTGATGGCTGAAAGGGTGGCTCTCCCGGTTTGGCCAGATCTTTCCGGAAATCCATTCCGAAATAGGCCAAATCTTCCATTACAATTACATCGTATTTATTGGCCAGTTCGCCAATTATTTTCAACTCCTCATCGGTAAAGCAAATCCATGTTGGATTATTTGGATTGGAGTAAACAATGGTACAAATATTTCCTTTTGAAAGAAACGACTCGAGCTTTTCACGGAGTTTTTTACCTCTGAAGTTAAATACATCGAAGGTTTCAAATTTTTGGTCAAGCACCTGCATTTGCTGTTTTTGTACCGGAAATCCGGGATCGATAAACAGGGTGGTGTCTTTTCCCTTCACAGCGTTGGCAGCGGCCATAAAAGCAGCAAAAGTGCCCTGCATGGACCCCACGCTTGGGATGCAGCCTGCGGGTGAAACCCCGATATTGAGAAAATTCTTAACAAAACGTGCCGCTTCATTTTTCAGTGGTTTAATCCCGTCCACCATCGGGTAAATGGCGGCCACTCCTTTGCGCAGTGCATCAATTTCGGCGTCCACCCCGATTTGCGATGGCGGCAGCCCCGGAACACCCATTTCCATCCGGATGAATTTATCGCCTGTTGCTTCTTCCACCAGGTTTACCAGTGCCACTATTTCGCGGATTGATGCCTTGCCGGTATCAGCAATACGTAATTCTTTGATCTTTTCGTCAATAACTTTTTTGTCCAACGGAGTATTTTCCATTTTTGGTTTGTTTTTCCGGTAAAGGTAAGCTTCAGGTATATGAAATACAATGAGATTTACAACGGTTCAGAAACCATTACAATCTTTTAAAGTGAATTTCTAGTTACTAAAACCCAAATTCGGGACGAATCTGCTCCACCCACTTTTTCACCCGTTCATCGGTGAGTTCGGGCTCAAAATCTTCATCCACCGGAAGGCCCATAAATTTTCCGTCTTCAACAGCTTTTGAATCATCAAATTCATACTCATCGGCCGGAACCTGCCCAACCAGTTTCGCGCCGTTTTCCTTTAAACTTTTGGCCAGTAATCCAATATGATCTACAAACGTTTGAGCATAGGTAATGTGATCGCCCAAACCAAAAATGGCTAGTGTTTTCCCTTCGTAACGTGTTTTGCTTATTTCGGGCAGGAATTTTCCCCAGTCAGGATTTGAATAGGTGGAATGCCAGGTTTCGCTCCCCACAGTTGAAATACCAAAAATAATTTTATCGTATTTATCAAGGTCGGCAACAGTGGCGTCTTTTACACGCACCATTTCCACTTTGTCTGCCCCAATTTCATCCCTTACTTTGTTGGCCACCCGGTGCACCGAACCATCGAGCGGACCAAAAAAAATTGCAGTTTTACTCATATCATTAAATTTTATTGTTTACTGATCGTGCATATGTAATTCTCCTCGTTCATATTCACCCAAAATAGCCAGGCTCGACACACTTTTTAAAACCTGGTGGATTGCCTTGTCGTAATTCTGTGGTTTTCCCCACTCAATATCCACATGAATGGTATATTCATTGGGTTTCCCGATTACGGGCACCGATTGTATTTTGGCAAGGTTGATTTCATTTTCGGCAAAAACATTCAGCGCACTCGCGAGTGAGCCGTAAAAATGCCCTACTTCAAAGCAAAGCGATGCTTTATTGGCTTTTTCTGTAGGGTTGCCATGTTTTGAAAGTACAAGAAAACGGGTATAATTTTTCTTGTTGGTTTCAATTCCGGTTTCAAGAATTTCCAGGTTGTATAACTCAGCTGACCGTAAATTCCCAATTGCAGCAGCATTTGGTGGCCGTTCATCGGAGATAAGCTTGGCAGCGGCCGCCGTGTCCATTCCTTCATGTAATTTAGCATCGGGAAAATACTGTTCAATGTATTCCATGCATTGTTGAAAAGCAACGGGATGCGAATAAATATTGGTAATATCTTTTGCTTTTACTCCGGGAGACACCATCAGGTTCATCTGAATATGCAAGTAAATCTCCCCTATTATACGAAGATGGTAGTCGCGTATCAACTGGTAATTTTTAAGCAGGCTGCCGGCTATTGAGTTTTCAATAGCCATCACTGCATAATCGACCTGATCGGAATCAACCATTTCACAAACACTTGTAAACGACTTACATTCAACAACTTCAATTTCTTCTTCGAAATATTTTACTGCTGCGTCTTCATGAAAAGATCCCACTATTCCTTGTACTGCAATTCGTTTCATTTTCTAAAAATAATTTCAAATATACTAATTCTGAATTGTTGCCGGTTCGGTTATTCAATTCCGGTGGCTAAAAAGTTTATAACTTATAATTGTTATTGCTCAACAGGGCATCGCGGTTTTTTTCGAGGCTCGCAATGCATTTGTCAATATTGGTGGGGCGAATAACAATTACTGCTGTTTCTTCATTCATGGTAAATGCGTAGAGGTATTCAATAAAAACACCTTCGGCATTGAGAATTTTCAGCATTTTCGACAACGCGCCCGGGCGGTTGGGGCTGTTGGCCAGTACCACATCGGTAGTGCGTGCCGAAAACTGATTCTCTTTTAAAACCGAACAGGCTTTTTCGGGTTCTGAAACAATTAACCGTAATACTCCAAAATCGGATGTGTCGGCAACTGTAAAGGCAGAAATATTTATTCCGGCCTCGCCCAGAATTTGGGCCACTTCGTTTAACCGGCCCGATTTATTTTCCAAAAAAACCGAAACTTGTTTTGCTTTCATTTCATCTAAATTTTTCTGTTGTCGATAACACGTTTTGACTTACCGGCAGTGCGTTCTATGGTTTTTGGTTCCACCAGTTTTACATCAACCGAAATTCCCAGGGTTCCCTGGATGTTTGCCGTAATTTTTTTACGCAGTGCTTCCAGCTCGCGTATTTCATCTGAAAAGAACTGCTCCTGCACTTCTACCAGCAACTTCATCACATCGAGCGTCCCCTCACGTTCCACAATTAATTGGTAATGCGGTTCGGTTTCGCTCATTTCGAGCAGCACGCTTTCAATCTGCGACGGGAATACATTCACGCCCCTGATGATGAGCATATCATCGGAACGGCCGGTACATTTTTCCATGCGCACCAAAGTACGGCCACAGGTGCATTTTTGGTAATTCAAACGGGTAAGATCGCGGGTACGGTAACGAAGAATCGGGATTCCTTCTTTGGTAACCGTGGAGAAAACCAGCTCACCCAATTCGCCTTTCGGGACAGGTTCGAGCGTTTCAGGGTCGATAATTTCAGGTATAAAATGATCTTCATTTACATGCATCCCGGCCTGCTGCTCACATTCGCACGAAACGCCCGGGCCAACCACTTCGCTCAGTCCGTAAATATCAATGGCTTTTAATTTTAGTTTCGATTCAATCTCACGCCGCATGTTTTCACTCCATGGTTCGGCACCAAAAATGCCACCCCGCAGGTTCAGCGAATCGGGAGCAATCCCCATTTCTTCCATTATTTCGGCCATAAACAATGCGTACGAAGGGGTGCATGCAATAACTGATGTGCCGAAATCCTGCATAAGCTGAATTTGCTTTTTTGTATTTCCACCCGAAATGGGAATAACCGTGGCCCCGAGGTTTTCGGTACCGTAATGCAATCCGAGGCCGCCGGTAAAAAGCCCGTAACCATAAGCTATCTGTACAATATCGTTTTTGTGCACACCGGCCATGCAAAGCGCGCGGGTAACAACTTCTGCCCACATCTGTAAATCGTTTCGCGTGTAGCCAACCACAGTGGGTTTTCCGGTGGTTCCCGAGCTGGCATGCACCCGCACAATTTCACTCATTGGCACACTAAACATTCCAAACGGGTAGTTGTCGCGCAAGTCCGATTTATTGGTAAACGGCAACTTGCTTAAGTCTTCAACCGATTTAATATCGCCGGGCAGCAAACCTTTTTCCTGCATTTTTGCACGGTAGCTGGGTATGTTATGGTAAATCCGCTGGACGGTTTTTATCAGGTTCTCACTTTGAATATGAGTCATCTCATCGCGCGAAGCACATTCTATCTTCTCGTTCCAAATCATCAGCAATAGTTTGGTAAATTTTTATTTTTTGTGAAGCGTAATTTCTACGAAATTTAAACACCGTAAACCATTTTATCATCAAGAATGGAGATACCATTTTGCTCAAGACGTTTTTTCGCTTCAATTACATCAGGTACATCGAGAATTAAAATGGCCATCCCAGTTTCGGAAATCAGGCGGCTGTAAGCATTTTCGATGTGAATGCCCACACGTGCAATTTTTATCAGTAGTTCGTCGAGCCCACCCGTTTCATCTTTCATTTCGAGTGCAACCACTTCCCGCAAAACTACCGAATTTCCTTTTTCAGCCAAAATCCGGTAAGCTTCTTCAGGTTGATCGACCAACAGGTTTAACACCCCCCAGCCATGCAATATATTGCTCAATGTCAACGAACGGATATTTATTTTTTCTGCTTTTAAAAGATTGGTAATCCCCTCGAAATGAGCAATTTTATTTTCTAAAAATACGGAAACTTCAAATGCCATTGTTTTTTGATTTTTTTTGCCAAACAGTACTTCCCTTATAAAAAGCAGCCTGGTTTTAGTGTTAAATTCCAAACAAAAATAATAGTTATATCAGAATTTGTAAGCAATTGAGAGCATATTTCTGAAATTCGTAACATTTTCAGTATTTATTACTTTGCCTTTGTTGTTGTAATCATTTTCACCGTAAGCAGCCGTCGTCCAGCTTAATTCCCATCCAAACATAAAATTTTTATAGTTAAAAATGAGTTGTGGCGAAATTTTGTAAACCCTGTCCACATCGGTGGCAAAACCATAAAAAGGACCGGTTGGATTTTCCGTAGTTCCCAGGTTTTTCAGGTAACCGGCAAAAAATCCAAATTGCCATTTACTGCCATAAGTAAAGTTAACCCAGTTGTAAATATGATTTAGCGGCGTGTAGGTTTCGGTGCCGGTAGCAGGATCCAGCGAAGCCACTGCGTAACCGCTGGGTAAAATACTTTCGCACACATTTTGCCCGTACATCGATTTTGCTTTCAGTTGAAATTTATTTTCAGAGTATTTGAAATAGGCCAAAGCAGCCACTGTGTTTAATTTTTCACTGGCAGCAAAAGTCCCCTCTGTACCAGTGGTTGACGTGCGCGGCTGAATGCTTTTCCAGTCGAATGCCGCCCCCACTACCCAGTTTTCATTATAAAACTGCAATTGCGCATGAAGATTTGGTACAACTGCATCACGCTGATACTGATAGGTTTTCCCGGCAGGCCCAGTGTTGGCATATTTAAATTGATAAACTGCCCCGGCAATAAAATCAAAATTATCAGAAAAATGATAGGTAAATCTCAACTGGGGGCTGCGGTTAAATACCTGAAAAGGCAAGCCGGTATTTTCGTTTAAAGTGGAAGGAAACACTTTCTCGATGAAAGCAGGATGCCACGTTCTGCCAAAGAGCAAAGTTGATTTCGGCCACACAAACTGCGTGTAGGCATGTCTGAAACGAATGCTGTTGGTGGCAGTTCCACCGGTAAAATCAACTTCCACATAGGCCCCAATTGTTGCCGCGCCCATCCCGAGTCCCGAAAACCGCGTTCCAAACCGTGTAAAAGTATTCAGAAACTGGGCACTTGGTTGCGCATTAATGTCCTCCCCATTTTTGTCATAAGCAGGTCTTTCCGGAATCAATTCAAGTAACCGGTCGCAGGCGTCAACATTTCTTCGGGAGTCCACAATAAAGTCGTTCCGCACAAATCCTGAAAAATCAATTTTAATGTTTTGAGAAGAAATAAACCCCTGGGAATAAGCAGCGGCTGAAGCAAAAACCATAAAAAGAACAACAAAATACTTCATGGTAATATTGATTTTGGTTAGCTGATAGTGATGATTCTTTTCCTATAAAATTAAAAGAAAAGATGCTCAATTGTCTCACCGGGGTATAACTTAATGGTGGCTTCGTCTAATTTATTTTAATTATAAATAACGAACAGGGCCCTCTTTTTTTTCATTCACTTGTAACATCTGTTACAGAATTGAAGTACAAATTAGATAAATTTGAATTTAACTAAATCAATATAAATGGTATGCTGAAAAAACTATTGCCACCGCCAAAATGGAGATTCCCGGTAATGATTGCCTCCGCTGTTTTTATAGGAATAGCACTTTTCACCATTTACATGTCGCAAGCACATTCTTACCTTTCCGATGATCCCAAAGCGTGTGTAAACTGCCACATCATGGCCCCTCAGTATGCTACGTGGTCTCACAGCTCACATCGCGAATGGGCCCATTGTAATGACTGCCATGTTCCTCACAACAATGTTTTTAACAAGTACTATTTTAAAGCAAAAGACGGATTGCGTCATTCTGCACTCTTCACATTACGGAAAGAGCGGCAGGTGATTATGATACTTGAAGAAGGTGCTGAAGTGGTACAAAACAACTGTATCCGTTGCCATGAGCAGCAACTGATTGATCCCAAACTGGAAGCATCTGTGGATATGTATGCCGCAATACGCGAAGGACGGCGCTGTGTTGATTGCCACAGGGAAGAAGGAGGACATGGCCAGATGAACAGCCTTTCAAGCGCACCGCATGCCCGCGTACCACTGCCTCAAAACCCTGTTCCCGATTGGATTAGAAAATATTTAAACAACTAAAAAAATAAATTGAAATGAACGACAAGCTGAAAATAACCGAAAAGCGCCCGTGGCTGTCATGGGTTCTGTTTTTTGCCACCATCGTAGTGGTTTTTCTGTTAGGGCTGCTGGCCTCTTCTATTGTTGAACGCCGGATGGAAGCCACATTTGTAAGTGTCCCGCAGGCTGATATTCAACCATACGAACCACGCAACGAAATTTGGGGAGAGAATTTTCCCCGGCAGTTTCAATCGTATTATAATACGGCCGACACCTCTTTCCGAAGTAAATATGGAGGGAATGCCATGATTGACATGCTGGAGGAAGGCCCTGAACTTGTTGTTCTCTGGG
>Ga0102929_1000352_pt1 | contig 26752 bp, 23 predicted proteins | sample SalPonR1_B_D2_MG_FD_78510 | JGI IMG/M metagenome (GOLD analysis project Ga0102929, IMG submission 78510) | Salt pond soil microbial communities from South San Francisco under conditions of wetland restoration - Salt Pond MetaG R1_B_D2_MG | ecosystem: Environmental > Aquatic > Marine > Intertidal... | reverse complement strand
GACACCAGACAATATGGTTACCATTACTATATATTTTATATTTGACACTAAAAGGTAAAACAATTGTCTCAAATCTATTTCTTCTTCACTATTATTAACCAAATCGCACCTCCAAATTATTACTAATTTATTATACATTATTTTAGACCTTTTATCAAGTATAACCGTTGGCAAATATACCGAAGTATAAATGTTAGCAAATATACCAAAACTAATAATAAAATTTTTTATTTTATCATAATTATTACACATAAATTTTATATAATAGAATTAAACTAAGTTCGGAGGTGATTTAATGGATAATATAAACCATGATGAATATTCAGAAATAAGTGAATCTTCACCATATGTAAGAAAAAAACATTTTATAATACTTTTAATACTTTTTCTATTTTTTGGAATGGGTTTAGGTTATTTAATTAGAGATTCTATAACGGATGGTAATAACAACCTAAACAGCATTAATAGCAGCAATTCATCTTTGAATGTTTCCACAGATAGCAACCTATCAATTCAACAAATAGTCGCAAAGAATGTGAATTCTGTTGTTGAAATAAAAACAGAAAAGGTAGCTACCGCTTCATGGTTAGGTTCATTTGTAACAGAAGGGGCGGGCAGCGGTGTAATTATCGCTGAAGACGGATATATAGCAACAAATAACCATGTAGTTGAAAAAAGCAGTAAAATAACTGTCACAACATATGATGGTAACCAATATACCGCAACCTTAGTTGGTGCAGATGAACAAAATGATTTGGCAGTTATAAAAATAAGTGCCTCTAGTTTAGATCCCGTAAACTATGGAGACAACAGCGTATCAGCTGTCGGCGATTTAGCGGTTGCCATAGGAAACCCCTTAGGTGAATTGGGCGGAACGGCCACAACGGGAATTATCAGTTCTTTGGACAGAGAAATTCAATTGGACAATCTCACTTTGAATCTATTACAAACTGATGCTGCAATAAACCCTGGAAATTCAGGTGGAGGTCTTTTTAATGGTAACGGTAATTTGATCGGGATTGTTGTTGCAAAAAGTGGAGGCGAAGATGTTGAAGGTCTTGCATTTGCAATTCCTGTAAATATCGCCAAACCTATTTTACAAGACATAATGGATAATGGAGTAATAGACAACAAACCCGTGGCTGGTATAACAATTGTTGATGTTGATGACAAAGATAAAAAAGGCGTATATATTCATGAAGTTACTGGTACAAATGCGATGGAAGCAGGACTTAAGTCTGGAGACAAAGTTTTAAGCTTAAATAACGTTAAAATAGTTTCTAGCAGCCAATTGGTAAATGAAATACAAAAAAACAGCATCGATGATACTGTTACTTTTATAATACTTAGAGATGATGAAGAATTAAATATTTCATTTAAGTTGCAAGCTTCATCAATGTATAGTTAAAGAGGTTTCATTTTTGTATGAACACCGTCAAGAAAAAATTCTCTTGAAATTCAGCTATAAATTGTGATTTGGATACAAAATAACCCCTCCTAAGTAGATTTAGAGTATTAACCGAAATCTACTTAGGAGGGGTTATATCATAAAAAAAACCTTTAAATTTGTTTTTTGACAGAAAGTTGACCATTCATGCTTAATAAGAAATCCTTTAATCTCTTAATGTGTGCATCCGCCTCTTCTCTTGCCTTGCCTTCTTGTCCATTAACTATAGCATCCATTATTACATAATGTTCTTCTTGCATTCCCTCGTATCTTGAAAAATCATCATAATACAAGTACCTAAACCTAAGAGCTAATTCTTGTACGTTTCCAACCATTTGTATCAATGTACGATTGCCACTACAAGAAACTACCAATTTATGGAACAATTCATCATATTTAACAATATCATCAGTATTGGCAGACCTTATGGCTTCTGCATATTTTTCTGTAATATTTACCAATTCTGCAGACTCTTTTTCATTAATTCTTCTTGCCGCCAATGACGCCGCTAATCCTTCTAAGTCTTCCCTTACTTCCATTATATCCACCATATCTTTAATAGATATGTCAGATACATAAGCACCTCTTCTAGGTTCAATAGTCACAAGACTTTCTTTTTCAAGCTTTCTTATAGCTTCTCTTATTGGTGTTCTACTTACACCCATACTTTCCGCTAATTCAATTTCCATCAACCTTGTTCCTGGTATTACATTACCAATCAATATTTTGTGTTTCAACTCCTCATACACTAGCTCCCTAAGGGGTCTATGACTTTGCAACTCAAAATCAAGCATATAGCACCTCTTTTCTCACACATTCGACTCTTTTGTTCTTTGTATACATAACATTATATACTAATTAGGTCTTCTTAGCAACAATTATTTTTACCCTGTTTTTGTAATGTATTTTTGAACATCAATGTCGATTTTGCTAAAATCACCAAGGGCATCTTCATGGTTTATATAATATGCCACTATAGTTGGACCGCTACCACTCATAAGGATGTTTTGAGCTTTAAGGTTATTTTTAGCCCATACTTTAATTTTCTCCGCTTCTTTGTAATTAAGCAAAGTGTAATCTTCCATAGCGTTTGAAATATTCAATAATGCCTTCTCATAATTATTTCCTTCAATCTCTTGTAACAGCTTTTCACTATTTAATTTTCGTCTGTTTTCTGTTCGATCCAGTCCTTCATAAACCTCTTTTGTTGATACTAGAGTATTAGGATTAAGTATTATTACATATGCGGGTATACTTTTTATTTTTAAAAGTTTTTCGCCAGTTCCTTTTATGATTGCAGAAGACGTTGCATTTTTTAAACCCTTGATCCCTTTTAGTAAACATTTATTCATATAACAATTCATTGAAATGGAAAAAGGGAAATCCGAACCTATATTATTGCCCAATTCAATAAGTTCCTCTAAGCTATATTTATAACCAATTATTTTATTAATTCCCAACATAACCGTAGCCCCATCAGCAGTGCCCCCAGCAAGTCCCGCTGCAATAGGTAAGTTTTTCTTTATTGATATTTTAAAATAATTAAATTCACCTTTATAGCCCTTAAGCACCTCATTGGCACCTTTTATCGCAAAATTCATCGGACCCTTTGGCATTGCTTCGTTTGATGATTCTAAGATTATTTCCATCGAAGAATTATTTCGTTTTTCGGCTTTTATGGTAATTACATCGCAAATCTCAATGCCTTGCATTATACTTTCAATTTCATGATAACCATTTGGCAACTTTTCTTTAACATCTAAGAATAGATTTATTTTACCATAAGCATTTAATTTTATATTCATAGTACTTCTCTCCATATACGAAAGGATGTCGTGAATCCGACATCCTTTAAAGTCAATTATTTGCGTTTCCCGCCTTTATTCTTCTTGTAATTCTTTGCTTTTTCCTTTGCTGCTTCTTTTCGAGCTTTTTCTTCTGCTCTAGCTTTCATTCCCGATTTGGTTTTACCACCTACTTTTTCGATGGGTTTAGGGCTCTTAACTCTATATGTGTTTAACGGAAGGTCATCATCATCATCTTCTTCTTCATCTTCTTGACCGTCTTTCTTTTTAGCCGCTTTTTTAGCCGCTTTTGCCTCAGCCTTTTCTTTCTTTTTCTTTTCTTGCTCTATAATTTCTTCAACTGATTTCCCCGTTCGTTTTGCTTCTTTATATGGATTTACTGTTTCAATTGTCACTTCTTTTTCTTTATTACTATCTTTTTTCATGGCTTTTTGAGAGAAGAAGAAAATAGCAACAAACATTACACCCATCATTCCCATGTTTATCATCATGTTTCTTGATTGGTTAAGAGTTATAAATGAAATAGTTTGGTCACTACCAAGTGCATTACCCTCATCATCAATAAAGTCCCCATTTATATTCAAGGTATACGTTGAGTTCTCCTCAACTTTCAAGCTCTCAGAGGTATTGTCAGCCAATACCATTACTATTCCATTTTCCTCTGGATTTGCCAAAACTTTAATTGGAATAGTCTTTCCTTTATCATCTACAATAGAAAAACAATCCTCGTTAGCTTCTATTGTATCTTCACTTGAAACACTATTATTAAAATATAGTTTTACGCCCAAGTTTTCTATCGACGTACTGTCTTGCCCATCAGCAGGATATGTGCTTTCTAATTCTAGCTCTCCAGCAAAAGCAAAAATACCTGACATCGCTACTATTAAAATAGTAAGACTAAATATTAGTCCTATTCTCTTCATTTGTTTTCCTCCGATAATTATTTATTTCTTAATCTTGTAAAAAAGTTTTTAAGCATGGACTGGCATTCATTTATTAAAACACCTTTTTCTACATTAACTCTATGATTAAGTTTGCCATCAGAAACTATATCATATACTGATCCACAAGCGCCAGTTTTTTCATCCTCTGCTCCAATAAACAAATTGTTTATTCTAGCAAGAACTATTGCACCAGCACACATTGGACAAGGCTCCAAGGTAACAAACATAGAACACTCTTCCAATTTCCAAGATTTTTGCTTGAGATTATTTGAAGCATCTTTTATACATAACAACTCAGCATGAGCAGTAGGGTCTCTATGTGTTCTAGTTAAATTGTAACCTTTTCCAACAACTTTACCTTTTCTAACTATTATGGCCCCTACAGGAATTTCCCCCAAGTTCTCAGCTTCCCTAGCCAATTTAATAGCCTTTTTCATAAAGTGTTCTTTTTCACAATTATTAAATGTTTCCATACGTTTTGTAATTTTATCACAGTTATTGTAAAATTTCAACTAATTACTTAAGATTATAAAGCCTTGCAATAAAGATATTTATAGGTTAAAATTGCCTTGGAGGCAACATATGATAATAGATTTAATTATTCTAATAATAGTAGCACTTTCAGCATATATTGGCAAGAAAAAGGGTTTTGCAGCAACAGTTATTAATTTTATTAAATGGATTGCCATAATAATACTTGGCTTAATATTTACAAAACCAGTAAAAGAATACTTGCTAGGAAACACCAATATGGATGAATGGCTTACAGAAAAACTACAAGCTACAATAATGGAAACCACTGATTTTGATATTACGAAATCTTTGCCTGGTAATATTTCCGATATAAATGAACCTTTGGCTTCGTCAGTAGCCACGTCGGTAATTGAAGTTTTTATGACTTTAATATCATTTTTATTTGTATTAATATTTGTTGTAATAATTGCAGCCTTGTTGAGTGCAATTTTTTCAAAAAAACATAATAAAGATAATTTTATCGGCACAACAGATGGGTTTATAGGCTTGGCTTTTGGTTTATTAAGAGGCGCTGTAATAGTATGTATACTTTTGGCCATAATGGTACCCGTAACAAGTTTAATTGCACCCGAACAGCTTCCATTATTAAATAAAAGTTTAGATACTTCATATATTGCATTACTAATTTATGATAATAATCCGCTTTTACTATTTCTAAATAATGTTCTTTAGGGAGGGTACAACATGGATAGTTTAGGTAAAAATGTAACGGAAAGACTTATAATTAGACTTTCGGAATTTGAAGATTGTAAATACTTTTACGAATGGGAAACGAATGAGGAAGTTTCTAAGTATTTTAGTATTCCAGACAAACAAGACTATAACACTGTAGTAAAAAACTTCGTACTCGATAGCGAAAATAACGAAGTAGAACAGTACACTATACTAACAAATCATGATCATAAACCAATAGGTCGCATACAGTTGGGTAGTATTTCAAGAAAGCTTGACTCACTAGAAATATACCGCATATATATAGGAAATACTAGTTTAAGAAACATGGGTTATGGCAGAGAAGCTCTTCGTTGGTGTTTGGATCGAGCTTTTAAATATGATAATTTTCACAGAGTATATTTAGATTATTATACTGGAAACGAAAATGCAGCTCACCTATATGAAACCATGGGGTTTTACCACATTGGGTTAGCTAGAGGTGCATGTAAAAAGAACGGTAAATATTACGATGTTAATTTAATGGATATAATTAGGGATGATTATCTAAAATAACTTTACAAATAAGAAAATAATTTTTATTTAGTATTATTTTACCTTTTTAACTATACGAATAACACTATTTAGTATTAAGTTAATTTACAAACACTATTTATGGTAACTCAAGGCATTATTATAAAAAATAATGCCTTTTTAATTTTTATTGTAAATCAATTGTATAAATATAAATTTAATACCCTCAATCCCTTGAAGCACAAGGATTTAAGGATTAATTGCAAATAAGCTATATATTATTAAAACATCTTGTAAGCCTTGCGCCGCAAGACTTACAAAGCTACGCTTATGTGAATAATCCTTTATTCCATTGAATCCCTCTTTGCCTTATTGTATAATTATTTAGTGTCTAGGATAAGGAGTTTTATTATGCCATACTTATTGATAATACTAGCTTTTTCAATGTTTATCATCTATGATTACAATCAAATAATGAATAATTATAAATTTATACGTCCGTTTTTTTTAATAGGATTAACATTTGTAATTTGTGCTACCTTATTTGTCATGAAAGAATCTACCACAGACTTTTTTATAAATTTTTGGTTTTCAATAATTCTATATATTCTCAGTATTTTTGCAATGGTTCTATTGATTTACACATTATTCTTCGCAATACCTTTTGAAGAAGCATATGTTAAGGGCTCTAAACAACCTCTCTGTACAATAGGTATTTATTCATTATGTAGACATCCAGGGGTTCTATTCTTATCAAGTTTTTATATATTTATGAGCCTTGCAATGGGTAGCTACGATTTTATTTATCTAAGTATATTAATAATATCATGCAATTTAGTTTATGTAATAATTCAAGACAAATTTACATTCCCCAAATTGTTTGAGGATTATTCAAAATATAAAAAAAGCACTCCATTTATTTTACCAAATCTTAAGAAGCGTGAGGAAACACAGCAATGAAGTATGGCGAAAAACTAAAAAACCAAAAAGGTGATATATTATGGAATGAGTATTGTAGTTTTTTGGAACTTTCCATTGATGAATTCATGATTATTCAAGACCGTCTACTTCGTGAACAACTGCCTAAATGGCTAAACAGTAACCTCGGCAAATCTATAGCTGGAAATAGCAAACCGCAAACCTTAGAAGAATTTAGAAATCAAATTCCTTTGACTAGCTATGAGGATTATTCTGACTTTTTGTTAAATAAAAGGGAGGAAGATCTTCCGGAAAAACCTCTTCTATGGTTAGAAACAACTTGGGAGGGCGGAAAGAATCCCATTAAAACTGCACCTTACACACAAGGAATGATGGATGTTTTCCGTCATAATTTACTGTCTGTAACAACTCTCTCTTCTTCAAATATGTCGAGAAGAACTAATTTAAAAAATAATGATAATGTATTATTTGGTCTTGCACCACTTCCATATTTTACAGGTCTATATCCATTGGTATTTGAAGAAGAACTTGATTTAAACTTCTTACCACCTGTTTCAGATGCAAACAAAATTAGTTTCGGCGAAAGAAATAAACAAGGCTTTGCCATGGGGATAGAGCAAGGGATTGATGCTTTCTTTGGATTAAGTAGCGTAATAAACTATATGACCAAAGTTTTTGAAAACCCTAGCAAATCTAGTAATGGTTCTAAATACAAGATAACCCCTAAGATGGCCTTTAGATACTTAAATGCTAAGCTAAGATGTGAACGTGAGCAAAGAAACATGTTACCTAAAGATATCTTTAATTTGAAAGCCTTACTTTGCGCAGGCACAGATACTGCTTGCTACAAAAGCTACCTTGAAAAAGCTTGGGGAATAAAGCCACATGAGGTCTTCGCCGGTACAGAATTATCCATGGTTTCTACCGAAACTTTAACCCATGACGGTATGGTTATGTTTCCAGATGCTTGTCTTTATGAGTTTATACCTGAAGTTGAGTACGACAAAAACAGGCATAACCCAAATCATGTACCTAAAACTTGTTTATTAAACGAGATAGAAGATGGGCAAAATTACGAATTAGTAATTACGTCATTAAAAGGCGGGGTATTTGTAAGATATAGAATGGGTGATATTTTCCGTTGCCTACACAAAACTGGGGATGATTCCACAAATCTACCGTTACTTTGCTTTGTGGATAGAGCGCCCACTGTCATAGACATTGCTGGATTTACTAGAATTACGGAAAAGTCCATATCAGATGTTGTTAATCTTTCTCGATTACCAATAGAAAATTGGTTTGCTAAAAAAGAATACACACATTCAAAAAAACCGTATATGCATTTATATGTCGAGATTTCAGCTGATAGTTTAGATTCATCTGCTTTAAGTTGTCAACTACTTCAAGATCACTTAAAAGCATATTTTAAATTTTTCGATACTGATTATAACGATTTGGAAAAAATGTTAGGAATAAAACCTTTATTAATAACTACGATAAAAACCGGTTCTTTAGCTGAATATGAAAAAAGAACTGGAAACACTATGGTAAAAATGAACCCTACAACGCATGAAATAAACAATTTTTTTAAATGGATAAAATCCAACGAATCAGATGGGAGGATATATATATGATGCATAGTGTACCATATATACAAATACCTGCCATTGCAATGCTTTGCTACATTATATTAGCATTGGCAATGTTGTCATCCAAGAAAAGCAAAATAATAAATGCTTTTACTTTGTATTTGCTTGTATTCATGTTGTGGACAGGCGCTTCTGTATTAATGAGAATGCAGTTCTATCCTGGCTATGAATTTTGGTACCAAGTATCCATATTAAGTGTATTTTCTTTAGCTTTTTTCCTATATCATTTCTTGTATTGCTATTTAAAGTATAACAATCATATTATGCATAGAATTTGGGGAATTCTTACTGTAATACTTCTTGTGCTTACATATCTGGAAATCTTTTTACCTGTACCGTATTTGCAATATACGGAAAATGGAAGTGTAGTATTTCTTTATTCGGCAAGTTGGATGCTTATATTCCCTACGTTATTGACCCTATTAATTATAGTTAGCATTATTAAAATGGTTCTACATTCTTATAAAAACGACGATGCAATCGTTCTATCGTTAAGACCGTTTTTAGTGGGCAGTATAATACTTGTAGTTGGAAACATAATTTCTGTTTTGCCTGGGAATATATTCCCTTGGGATACTTTGTCAGGAATTATCAATGCAATTTTGGCCTTTTATGTTTTAACAAGCAGAAGAATCTTTAAGTTGACATTACTTGTATCAAGGTCAGTTTTAATATTTATTAGCATATTAATTGCAACTTTAATTAACATTCCTATGATAGGTTTAATTAGTGATATTATTGATAACCGTTTCCCTTCTTTAGATGATAATAAAATAGTAGTACAATGCATAATCTTTTCGGTTTGCTTACTAATTATTTATAAGCTCATTGAAGTTGTAACTAACCTATTATTTATGAAAAAAGAACAGATTAATAATGATTCTTTGAAAACCTTTAGTTCGAAGATTGCTGATAGTTTAGATAGTCAAACGATTTTAGAATTAACCCAAGGTGTGTTACTAGAAGGCTTACCTGTGAAGAAAGTTCACTTTTTAACTTATGACAAGAAAACAGATAGTTACAATACTATACATTCTTCAAATCCTCTATCAAATAATTCTTTGTCTTTCAGGCCTGATGCACCTTTAGTTAAAAGTATTGAAAGCAAAAATTCATGTATCTTTATGATTGATATAAAGAAAACTGCACAATACAAGGCCATGTGGGAAGAAGAAAAAGAATTGCTTAGAAGATATAATATCTGCTCATTCTTGCCTTTAAATGATGATAACGATAACCTCTTTGGTTTCATCGCTTTAGGTGATTTAGAGCCAAGGGCAAACTTAGATTATAACGCAGTTAATTTTATGGAATCTGTAAGAGCGATCTCGGCGATAGGCCTAAGAAATGCCACAAAGTACGAAAAAGCTCAGCTAGAAGCAATAAGTGATCCTTTAACAGGATTATTAAATCGTAGCCACTTCTTGGAAACAATGAACGATAAAATGAATTCCAATGATCTAGAATCATTGGCGTTGATATTAATAAACATTGATGATTTCAGGCTATATAATGAATTATACGGTTCCTCCGAAGGTGATGAGGCCTTAATCCGAATATCTTTGGCAATTAAAAACACTGTGGGAACTAAAGGTAGTGCAGCTAGATTTAGTGGTAAAGAGTTCGCAATTTGCTTACCCAATAAAACTCACTTGCAAGCGCTTAATATGGCAAAGAATTTGCAGGTTCAATTGTTGGAAATTAACAAAATTAATATTAATTTTGATTTAAAAGGTCTAACTTTTAGTGGTGGTATATGCGTTTACCCTCATAGCGCCATTACATTAAACGAACTAATTACAAACACTAATATGGCTGTTTACCAAGCTAAACATAGCGGTAAAAACAGGATCATCACCTATCAAAAAGAAAATACTATTAAAACCTATAAAGGCGCCTATGTAGATAAAAGTCTTAAAATGACAAAAGCATATGAAGAATATGCGTCAACTATTTATGCACTTACAGCAGCTATTGATGCTAAAGACAGTTATACATTTAATCATAGTCAAAACGTAGCAGCATACGCATCTGTTCTTGCTAAGCATGCAGGATTAAATGATGCCCATGCAGAATTAATATATGAAGCAGGTTTACTCCATGATATAGGTAAAATAGCTATACCTGAACACATTCTATCAAAACCAGGGGAATTAAATGACGATGAATATAAAATTATGCAATCTCATGTTAAAAATTCAATAGAAATAATCAGGCATTTACCTAACTTGGATTATTTGATACCTGCAGTTACAGGTCACCATGAAAGGTGGGATGGAAAAGGCTATCCTCGCGCCCTATCTGGAGATGAAATCCCTATTAGTGCTAGATGTTTAGCTTTAGCAGATTCCTTTGATGCTATGATATCAAAAAGGAGTTATAAGAATCCGTTTACCATTGATTTCGCTTGCGATGAAATAATTAAATCGGCGGGACTTCAGTTTGATCCTGAATTAGCCTTTTTATTCGTAGATTTAGTTAAAAAAAATATAATATATGTGGATATGGAAAAATAACCCAAAATTGGGTTATTTTTTTGCAAGCTCATATATTCCTTCACTGTATGTTGGATGAGGATGTATTGTTTCACTTAGGTCTTTTATTGTGGCACCCAATCTTATAGCTAGCGATATTTCCGATATCATCTCTGTGGCTTTACCACACATTATTTGTCCCCCTAAAACCTTACCATTTTCTCTGCTACTTAATATTTTAATAAACCCCCGATCCATACCTTCAATTACACTTTTACCATTGGCAGACATTGGATATTTACTTATATTTACGTCAATACCTTTTTCTTTAGCATAAGCTTCACTGATTCCAACTGATGCTATTTCTGGATTAGTGTATACACAGCTTGGAATTACATTCATGTCTACTTTGCAAGTTTTGTTTAAAATATCCATAATTGCGTTTCTGCCTGTTGCTGAAGCTACATGAGCAAGTTTGATTTCGTTAGCAACGTCTCCTACTGCGTAAATATTACTAAAATTGGTTTCCTGTTTTTTATTTACTTTTATATGGCCATTTTCAACATTAACTTTTATTTCGCTTTTATTTAATAAATCCAAATTAGCTCTTCTTCCGACAGATATTAATATAGCTTCTGACTTAATTGCACTTGTTTTTTCTTTGATTGAAAAAGCACACTCAAGCTCATTGTCAAATCTACTTATTTCATTAACCGTTGAAGACGTATGGATATTTACCCCTCTTTTTTTCATTATCATTTTAATGTTTTGTCCTATTTCCTTATCGAAGTCAGGCAATAATTTGTTTTTTGCCTCGATAATATTCACCCTTATTCCCAAAAAGTTGTATATGGTAGCGAACTCCATACCTATAACGCCTCCTCCAATTATAGTTATGGATCTAATCTCTTTGTCAAAATTTTTTAATATTTCTTTGCTAGTAAATACCCCTACATTTTCTATACCTTTAATACTTGGAATTATAGGCTTTGAACCTGTTGCAATTATTAAATAATCAAAGGCTAACAACTCTTGATTTATCATCAATAAATTTTTTGAAATGATTTGGCATTCACCATGTATTAAATCAATTCCAGACTTGATTATTCTTGATTCAAGCCCTTCCCTCAATGAAGTAACCACCAATTCTTTTTCCTGGTTAATGCTATCAATTATATTTTTTCCGTTAAAAACATTACGCAAAATTGATTTAGTTGGAACGCAACCATAGTTCAAACAAGTGCCACCAATTTTATTCTTTTCTATTATGGCGACGCTTAAATTATTTTTAACAGCTTCAAAGGCTGCTTCATAACCAGCAGGACCCCCGCCAATTATAATCAAATCGTATTTTTTATTCATTTTACCACCTATAAATTATCAGCAACGTAGCCTATTACATCATTAACCATAGACTCGTTGGCAAAAGTATAATTCCCAATTATAGCTTTTCTTGTATATTTTTTGCCTTCAAGTTTCTCTTTAATCTTGTTTGATAACTCAAGATCTAAAGCATCAGAAAAAAATTGGCATTTATTTATGTGCCCATCTTTTATACTAAACCTCAAAAGAAATTCTCCCCATGTGAATTTAGCTACCAGTTCCTTATCAAAGGCTATATTTCTACCATAGTTCCAATCATATGCTTTGTATTTAGTTACTAAGGAATATATATTCTTTTCCTCTTTTTTGCTTAATAATATTTCCGTTGCTTTGAAACCGTATTTCTTCTCGAAGGATTTTATTAATGATGCTTTAAGCAATTCTATATTGACATCTTTGTTGGCTTCACTAATATTTATAACTCTTGACTTTACTGATTCTATGCTGTGTGATTTTAATTTATCATTGGAAACGTTTAAATACTTGCTTAGCGACGATTTATCTACATTAACCATCAAGGTCCCATGATGATAACAACAATCTTTAAAATAGAAATATGCATTGCCGGAAAACTTTTTATCATCGATTAATAAATCATTTCTTCCACTTTTTTTCGTTCCGATATCTAAAGTTTTTAATGCGTTAATAATTACTTCAGTCTGCAAATCTTTATCAAATATGTTCTTCTTGGCGCAAAATGTAAAATTTAGATTTCCCAAATCATGATAAACCGCTCCGCCACCTGACATTCTTCTAACAAGATTAACATCATCTTTCTCCATTGAGGTTATATTACATTCCTTCCAAGCATTTTGGTTCCTTCCTATTACTACAGTATTTTTATTTTGCCATAAATATAGTATCACTTCATCGCATTTTGAAGAAAATGTTAAATATTCTTCTGTTGCTAAGTTAAAATATGGATCATCTGTTTTGCTAATATAATATTTAAGCTTCAAATTCATGTCTAAGCACCGCTTTCCTAGCCGCATAAACTTCATCCAATCGACCAACAGGCGTGGATATAGGGCTATTTTTTATAGCATCGGAATCATCTAAAGCGGTATTATATATTTCTTTAATTATATCAATAGCTTCGTCTAATGTTTCTTTACTTTCGGTTTCAGTAGGTTCTATCATAAGTGCTTCATGAACTGTCATTGGGAAGTACATTGTAGGTGGATGTATATTATAATCTAAAAGTGCTTTAGAAAAATCTAAAGCTGTAACTCCAGTATTATTTTTAAGTTTTTCTAATGAAACTACAAACTCATGCATGCACATGCCTTTGTATGCCGTGGGCAATATGTTATCTAATTTAGCTTTCATATAATTGGCATTTAAAACCGCGTTTTCACTGGCGTTTTTAATACCTTCAGCTCCAATGGTCATAATATATGTAAGCGCCTTTACTATTACAAGAAAGTTTCCATAATATCCAATAACTCGACCTATGCTCTTTTCGTTAGAAGTATCCGGTAAATAATCTTTTAAAAAAGTTTTGCACCCACAAGGACCGCTGCCTGGTCCTCCTCCTCCATGGGGAGTTGAAAATGTCTTATGAAGATTCAAATGGGTAACATCAAAGCCCATATCCCCTGGTCTTGCCCTGCCCATTATAGCATTTAAATTTGCTCCGTCATAATAACATAGTCCCCCAGCTTCATGAACAAGGTTAGTTATTTCCAAAATATTTGTATCAAATATCCCAAGTGTATTCGGGTTTGTTAACATAAGGCCTGCCGTTTTTTCACCTATATTTTCTTTTAAATCATCGATATCTATCATACCATTCTCGTTTGACTTGATATTAATTATGTCAAAACCCGCCATCACAGCACTTGCAGGATTAGTTCCGTGGGCAGAATCAGGCACTATTATCTCTTTTCTATTATCATCCCCTCTATGCATATGATAAGCTTTAATTAAAAGCATCCCCGTCAATTCTCCATGAGCTCCTGCCGCTGGTTGTAAACTCATCTCATCCATTCCTGTTATTTTGCATAGATAGTTTTTTAATCTTTCAATAACTTCCTCGCATCCAATTGTCGTTTCTTTTGGTTGTAAAGGATGGATTTTAGTAAAGCCTTCCAATGAGGCAAGTTGTTCAGAAATTTTAGGATTATATTTCATAGTACAAGATCCTAGAGGATAGAATCCCGAATTAACACCATGGACACGTTTTGAAAGATATGTATAATGCCTTGATATGTCTATTTCTGATACCTCAGGAAGTTTTGCGGCTTTTACCCTTTTAGGTGAATCGGGAAGATTTATTTCCACATCACATTTGGGGAATATAATATTTTTTCTATTCTCAACACTTTTATCAAATATCAAGCTCATCATTTACCTCCTTTACTATATTAACAACTTTATCCATATCTTCTTTTTTAATCAATTCTGTAACACACCAAAGTATTTTATCATTATCCAATGGTAAGCCACCTAATATATTATTTTCTTCTAGCCTTTTCAGTATATCATCACGGTTTTTACATTTAACAACAAATTCATTAAAATAAGATTTTTTGTATACGAGATTTAACCCAATTTTTGATAACTCATTTTGCAAATATGCTGCCTTAGAAGCACATTGTATTGCTACTTCCTTAAACCCTTCTTTCCCTAAGGTTGACAAATATATGGCTATTTTTAAAGCACAATGCGCCTGATTCGAACATATATTGCTTCCTGCCTTTTCTCTTCTAATATGTTGTTCTCTAGCTTGCAAGGTTAAAACATATCCCTTATTATCATTACAATCTACGGTTTGTCCTACTATCCTACCCGGTAGTTTACGAAACATGCTTTTTTTAGTTGCCATAAAGCCAAGATATGGACCACCATATGCAACATCTAGCCCTAAAGGCTGCCCATCCCCAACTGCAATGTCCGCTCCATATTCACCCGGCGTTTTTAGCAAACCTAGTGAAGTGGGATAACAGCTCATTATTAGTTTCACTCCTGCATTATGAACTACGCTTTCTATGTTATCCACATCCTCTAATATTCCATAGTAATTGGGTTGTTGAATTAACAAACAAGCACTGTCGTCTCCTATCATATCTTTTAATGCGTTTTTATCCAATTCCCCATCTTTCATAGGAATAATATTAATATTTATATTCTTTCCTAAATTATATGTATAGATAGTGTCTATAATTCTCTTATCAACAGTTTCAGCTATTAAAACGTTGTCATGCTTTTTATCGACACACATATTAATAGCTTCTGCTGCTGCTGTAGCACCATCATAAACACTGGCATTTGAATATTGCATTCCAGTAATTTCGCAAATCATTGTTTGATATTCAAATATCGACTGCAAAATCCCTTGACTTATTTCTCCTTGATATGGTGTATATGCTGTTAAAAATTCCTCTTTTGATGCTATTGAAGGCACAGTGGTTGGAATATAGTGGTTATAAGAACCTGCTCCTCTTAATATTTTATCAAACACTTTATTTTTTTTAGATATCTTCGTAATACTTTCCACAACTTCGATTTCCGAAAGACCCTTTGGAATATCAAGCATATCATTATAAATACATCGACTAGGCAAATCTCTAAATAGATCATCCATTCCATTTAAACCAATGTCACCAAGCATCTCATCTCTCTGCTTATTTGTGTTAGGAATAAAAGTTCCCATAATCCCCTCCTACTGTTTCTTTAGAAATACTTCGTATTCCTCCGCGTTCATGAAATCTTCATGATCGATAACTTCCTTAGCCTTTATAAGCCATGCATCGTATGGATTTTCATTTATTTTTTCCGGGCTATCTAATAATTCTTCATTAACTTCACAAATAGTACCGGTAACTGGAGATATAACATCGGAAACAGCTTTAACAGATTCAACATCCGAAAAAGCTTCTCCTTTTTCAACTTCATCTCCATCCTCTGGCAAATTAATGAATACTATATCTCCCAAACTATCTTGGGCATAATCAGTTATTCCAATAATGACGATCTTATCTTCATACTTGATCCATTCATGAGATTTTGAATATAGTAAGTCCTTAGGATAATTCATTTTTACTTCCTCTCTTTTCTTTTATAAAACGGCAAATTAACAAATTGAGCATCCACTTTTTTCCCTCTTACTTTTACTTGCATGCTTTTATTTTCGACATCTAAATCCGCAGCTACCAGCGCCATTGCAAAAGCACCTTTCATATATGGAAGATACGTTCCTGATGTGGTTAAACCAACCTTGCAATCGTCTAGATAAACCTCGCAATTTTCACGAGCTATACCTCTCCCTACGATTCTAATACCAATTCTCTTTCCTTTCCAAAGAAGTTCATTCTCTAATGCTTTTTTACCTATAAAATCTTCTTTGTTCTTTTTTACCGCAAAGCCTAAACCTGCAGTGATTGGAGTGATTTCATCATTCATTTCATGACCGTACAAAGGCATTCCAGCTTCCAACCTAAGCGTATCCCTTGCACCTAATCCACAGGGGATCAATCCAACATTTTTGCCTATTTCAAGCAATTTATCCCAAATGTATGTGATGCATTCCTTTTTAGCATATATCTCATATCCATTTTCCCCCGTATACCCAGTTTTAGAAATAAGAACTTCTTTATTTTCTAAAAAAGAATAGTATTTTTCAGGGATATTTTCTTTTTTAGTATAGTTACGCATAATATGTTCCGAGTTTGGACCTTGCAATGCTATTTGTCCGTAATAATCGGATAAGTCAATAACTTCAACTTCGCCACTTTTGTTATGATTTATCCAATTATACACCTTATCTTTGTTAGAGGCATTTGGTACCAAAAGGTATTTTTCTTCTTCTCTTTTATAAACAAGCAAATCATCAATTACTCCGCCTTTGACATTACACATCGGACTATATTTAACTTGTCCAATAATCATTTTAGAAAAATCATTTGTTAATATGTAATTTACAAAGGCCAAGGAATCTTTACCTCTGATTTCAATTTCTCCCATGTGGGAAACATCAAAAATGCCGCACTCATTCCTGACCGCCATATGTTCAGCAATTACTCCTTTTCTATACTGAACAGGAAGAATAAAGCCACCAAAGGAAACCATTTTACCTCCTAGTTCTACATGTCTATTATATAAGGGTGTTTTTGTATTCATTTTTACCTCCAAAAACTTTAAAAAGACACACCAACTAATGTTAGGTGTGTCTCTGTCCTTTGACCTGAAAGATTTACTTCTTCGGTGTTATATAACTCTCCAGAGTTTCGTCAAAACACGGTCCTTTTGCCTGAGAGTTTACTACTACTTCACCTTCGGCGTCCTTTTGGATCTCTCCCGTATTTATCTTCCGATGTATTTAATTGAATACAATTATTTTATCATGTTAAAGGGCTTGGGTCAATTATTAAAGTCTAATTTTTTTTATTTCCTCTTTTAGTCTTTCTATGTCTGTAAGCCAACTTTCAATATCGTCCTCATGCTCTAGTTCATCATTTAATATCTGTACAGCCATTTGATAAGTAGAATAATCTTTGCCTTCAGTAAATGCTGATATTTCTTGATACCTTTCTATAGCACATCTTTCTCCTTCTAAATTTTGCTCTAGAATTCTCTCAATATACGGGTCATTGGGCTCCTCATATTTACATCTTGCAATCTTTGGCCATTGTGTAGGGTTAAGTACCGGCGTTCCTCCCAATTGCATAATCCTGTTTACTACTAACAAAGCATGACCTAGTTCTTCATCTGCGTGTAGCAAAAGTTCTGGCTCTACTTCGCTTCTCATAGGTCCTTCCATAATTCTTGCACCAATCCAATACTGATAATACGCTAACCATTCTTCAGCTAAAGCTGAATTTAGCATTTCTAATAATTTTTCTACATCTAAATTAGCAATGTTTACTGATTTCTTACCCATAAATATACCTCACATTCTTCTTAAAACTCTTCTGATCTAACTTCAAAATAACTTTTAGAATAACTACAAACAGGACAAATACTAGGTGCTTTTTTATCAATAATTATATGCCCGCACACTCTACATTTCCACATAGTATGACTTTCGGTCTCCTTCTTTTTATGAGACTCTATTGTTTCCCATAATTTTCTAAATCTTTCCTCATGGGCTTTTTCAATTGCTGCTACTTCATTGAATATGCTTGCAATGTCTTCAAATCCTTCTTCTTTAGCTTCTTTTGCATATCTAGAATAGGTAACCATACTGCTAACTTTCTCATTTTCAGCTGCAGCTACTAAATTCTTTGATGTATTTCTAATATTGCCTAATTCTTTGAAGCCTATTCTAGCATGAGCTTGTTCGTTTCTAGCCGTTTCTAAAAAGATATCTGCTATATGGCTATATCCTTCACCCTCTGCTACTTGAGCATAAAATGTATATCTATTTCTAGCCCTTGATTTTCCCGTAAATAAATCCCATAAGTTTACTTCTGTTTTTGACCCAGCATATTTGCTTACATCAATTTTACCATCGGATATTTTTTCGAACATCACAGCCGGCTTTTTACAGACAGGACAAATATAATCTTCCTTTAATTCCCCCTCGTGTATATACCCGCAAACCGTACAAAACCATTTTTCCTGACTCATATTACTCCTTTCGTGGTTAAATGCTAAATAACCTACTAACATCCATAATTTTAATATTACCCCTATTAAGCTCAACCAAACCATCCTTTTGAAATTGCTTCAAAAGACGTGTAACAACTTCTCTTGCTGTTCCTAAATCTTTTGCCAACGTTTCGTGAGTTATTTGAATATCATCTGATTCACCAAGGGCTCTATGTTCTAGCAAAGCAACAGCTAATCTATGCGCCATATTTGTAAATATGTATTGGTTTAAAACCCACATAACCGAAGAAAATTTATCAGATATTTCTTCAAGCAAATAATTTTTAACTACTATATTTCTATTACTAATCTCCAAAAATACCGCTTTAGGTACAATCAAAAATTCCGTATCTTCTTCTAGCTCCATACTTACATTAATATCTAACCCTTTCATCATACAAGCGGCACTAAGTATGCAAACATCACCTTCTAAAAGCCTATAAAGGGTTATTTCTCCACCATTACTACCATTTTCAGAATTAATAAAAATTCTTCCTCTGCCTTTTGCTATGATAAGAAGACCTTTACAATCTTTGCTTCCATGATTAATAATGCTCTTACTTTCATAATGAACCTTAAAAGTTTGACTAATTATTTGATTTCTTTCATATTCTGATAAATACTCCCAAAAATTTAAAGTGCTTTCTAAAAATTCTCTCATAGTGGCCTCCATCTATATTTTAATTCCATTATGCCTAATTGTAAAGGTATTAAGTAAATTATTTGTGATAAAGTCACTGAACAAAAACAAATTATTTGTTAATATTTTATCATAAGGTAAATTATAACTTTTTGGAGGTAAATATATGAAAAAATATGTAATTGTTGGGGGCGTAGCTGGAGGTGCTACGACTGCAACTAGATTAAGAAGGTTAGATGAGAATTGCGAGATTGTACTTTTCGAAAGAGGTGAGTATATTTCTTTTGCAAATTGTGGTTTGCCATATTATATAGGTGATGTAATTAAAGAAAGAAACCACCTATTAGTTCAAACCAAGGAAGCTATGCAAGATAAATTTAATATCAATGTGAAAATAAAAAGCGAAGTTACTAAAATTAACCCTGACTCTAAAACTGTAACCGTTAATGGTGACTATGAAGAAACTTATGATGAATTAATTATAGCCACAGGTTCTTCTCCGCTTAAACCTAATATACCAGGCATAGATTCTGATGGTATTTATACTTTATGGACTGTGCCCGATATGGATAAAATTAAAGATATAGTAGAAAAGGATAATATTAAAAATGCTACTGTTATAGGTGGAGGTTTTATTGGTCTAGAAACAGCAGAAAACCTAAACGAAAAAGGATTACAAGTGACTTTAGTAGAGGCCCAAAAGCAAGTTATGCCTCCCATTGATTTTGATATGGCAAATTTAGTTCACGAAAATATGGACATGAACTCTGTAAAATTAATATTAGAAGACGCTGTCAAAAGTTTTCAAAAGGATGGTGATAAAATAAGAATCTCTTTGAATAGCGGAAAATCATTAGAGACTGACATGGTTATACTGTCAATAGGCGTTAAGCCAAACAGTGAATTAGCAAAAGATGTTGGAATAGATTTAAACGAAAAAGGTGGAATTAAAGTAGATTCAAAAATGCATACATCAATTGAAAATATATGGGCTGTTGGAGATGTAATTGAAGTTAATAATCTAGTAACATCAAACCCTACTATGATACCTCTTGCAGGCCCTGCAAACAAGCAGGCCAGAGTCTTGGCTAACACTTTATGTGGAATAGAAGATAGTTATAAGGGAACCCTAGGAACTTCTGTTGCCAAAATTTTTGATTTAACTGTAGCTTCAGTTGGTTTAAATGAAAAATCATTATTTGCCGCTGGTAAGGTTAGGGGAAATGATTACGAAATAGCTTTAATCAATCAAAAGTCCCATGCAGGATATTACCCTGGATCCACACCACTAACTATGAAATTGCTTTTCTCCAAGGACGGAACTATCTTTGGCGCTCAGATTGTAGGGCAAGATGGTGTTGATAAAAGAATAGACACCATAGCATCAACAATGAGATTGGGCGGGAACATAAAAGACTTAACAAGATTAGAACTTGCTTATGCACCGCCATTTTCTTCTGCCAAAGATCCTGTAAATATGCTGGGGTTTGTAGCTGAGAACATAATAAACGGACTCGTTGATTTTGCTCAGTGGGATGAGCTTAACGATGATGACTATGTTTTGGATATATCAGAAAAAGAAGAACGAAATGTATGGGAATATCCAGGGTCTCACCATATCCCTTGGGGCGAATTAAGAGATAAATTAAATGATTTGCCTAAAGATAGAAGAATAATAATTTATTGTGCTGTTGGTGTTAGATCATATAACGTATATAGATATCTTGTTCAACATGGCTTCACTAATTCAAGTGTTTTAGCTGGTGGATCAACTTTCTATAAGTCAGTTACATTCAAGCCTAGTGAAAAAGTAATTCCTGCAGACAAAGTAATTTCAAGTGAGATCAAGGAGGATTTCGATATGCTAACACTAGATTGCAGCGGTCTTCAGTGCCCGGGACCGATTATGAAAATAAGTGAAACTTTAAAAGATATGAATGATGGTGACACAGTTAAAGTATCTGCCACTGATATGGGATTTGGTAGAGATGTAGAAAGTTGGTGTTCTAAGACGGGCAATACTTTTGTTTCAAAATCTAGAGAAGGAAATCAAAACATAGTATATATAAGGAAAGGTACAGACGCGCCTGTTGTTAAGGCAGAAAAGACTGCAGGAAATGGCAAAAGTCTAATCGTCTTCGATGGTGATTTGGATAAAGCAATAGCCGCCTTTATCATAGCTAATGGAGCAGCTTCCATGGGAAGACCTGTGACAATGTTCTTCACTTTCTGGGGCTTAAATGTCTTGAGAAAGACCGAAAAGCGTAAGGTAAAAAAATCATTTATAGAAAAATTGTTTGGTGCGATGATGCCAAGGGGAGTGGACAAATTAAAACTTTCCAACATGAACATGCTGGGCATGGGTTCTAAAATGATGAAAGGTATTATGAAGAGCAAAAACGTCAATTCACTGGAAGAACTTATGGACTCTGCTTTGAATAATGGTGTAAAAATCATTGCATGTACCATGTCTATGGATGTAATGGGAATAAAAGAAGATGAATTGATTGATGGCATTGAATATGCAGGAGTCGCATCCTACTTGGGTGCAGCTGAAGAATCAGATGTTAATCTATTTATATAAAAAAGAGCTTCGGCTCTTTTTTATTACTCCTATTAATATTGTAATTTTTTTGGTACAATATATAAATGGAGGTGAATCATGATATACGGATTTTTAGGAACAGGTAAGATGTCAAGTGCAATTATAACAGGAATGATCAAGGGAGGCTATAATCCAGAAAATATATTAGGTTATAATCGAAGCAACAATACAATTGATAACCTTTGCAATGAATATGGCATTATAAAATGTAAGAGTCAAAAAGAGTTAATTGATGGTTCTGACATCGTAATTTTAGGTGTCAAACCTAATGTTCTTGACAACATTAAAGAAAGTTTATCAAAAGATTTGAAAAGCAATAACCCATTGATAATATCTTTAGCCGTTGGCAAAACTATAGATTATCTTGAAAAATCCTTGGGAGAAAATAATAGAATAGTTCGACTAATGCCAAATATTAATAGTATAACTTTAGCTTCAACTACAGGATATTCTGCAAATAAAAATGTCAGTTCAGACGATATAAGCCTTATGGAAAAAGCATTTGGAACTATAGGAACTATTGAATCGATACCAGAAAAACAGTTTCATATCTTCTCTGCTATTGCAGGAAGCTCTCCGGCTTTTTCATACATGTACATAAACGCTCTAGCTACAGCTGCAGTAAAAGCAGGGATGCCTAAAGATAAGGCTTTAAAAATAGCAGCAAGTTCAGTATTGGGAAGTGCTAAAACAGTATTGGAAACAGGTGCCAACCCATATGAATTAATCGATTCTGTCTGCTCTCCAGGCGGAACAACAATTGAGGGTGTTGCCTCATTAAAGTCCTCATCATTGGAAAGCACAGTAATTAATGCTGTAGATAAAGTTTTAGAAAAAGATGCGTTTATTAGTAAAGGAGAAAAATAGTGGACTGTGTAAACAAGAAATAATTTCAAGATTAATCCTCTGTTACAAACCCTATATAAAAATCAGTTATTGGACTTAAAGTTAGCATGTCTCACAATAATATGTGATTGATGCTATCTTTAATTATGAGATACGTTACAAAAGAAGCTTTTTTTTATTTATAACAACCAGTAACCCGCGTTACATATATGTTTTTTTAAGATTCTCAATCATAATTTTCATTTTACTTACTGCAATCTCAGGACCTATTATTTTTATTCCATCTCCTATGGATGCAACCCAAGCTAGGAACTGATTGCTAAGTGTTACTTTTACTTGTGTTTCAAATTCGTTTTCATTTCTACTTAAAATTGGTATTTCTTTACCAAATCTATCAATTAAAACACCAACTAAGTCATTTCTACAAATAAGCCTTACTGAAACTTCCTCTGCCGAATACATATTAAAATTCATTTTAATATAATCTCCTATATTAAAGTTTTTAAACAAATCCATACCCTCTCTTTTAACTTCGGTTATTTTCAAGTTCAACATTTTATCAACTCTGAAATGTTTTATAATTTTTTCATTATCGTCATAGGCTATAAGGTAATAGTTTTCATGATCAAAGGTTAATGCCCAAGGGCTAACAGTATAATAGGCACCTTCCTTCTTTAATTCTTGTTTTTTATGAATGTTCCATTTGTAATAATGAAATTTGATTTTTCTATTCTCATTGATTGCTACATGTATCTCGTCAACACCTCTATAAATACTTTCATTCATTGACTTTACTCTTTCAGTTACATGTACTTGCCTTTGGAGTTCTTTTCTCTCATATGAGCTAGTTAAACTTTCAAGTTTCTTTATAAGCACCCTTGATTTTTTTTCTGTAATAAATTTCGATGATTGTACTGCATCAACTAAAAGCTTTAATTCAGCGACTTCAAATTTTCTATTTGTCCATCTATAATAAAAATTCTTGTTCTGTTTATATAATTCTATATTCATTCCATAATACCTTAATGTATCAAAATCCGAATATATTCCTTTTCTCGTAGTTTCAATATCATACATTCTAAGGTCCCCGATAATTTCATTTATAGTAACGCCATGATTTTTATCAGTTTTTTCAAGGAGAATTTTCATTAAATATATGAGCTTTAATTTTTGATTTTTACCTTTTGGCATTATTAATTATCCTTTCTGGCTTCCTCTTTGTGCAAATACATTCTTTCATCAGCCTTTTTTAAAACATCCATAACTCCATCGCTTAAATTATCTCTCTTTTTTCCTACTCCAATTGCTACAGCTATTTCGAAATCATACCCACTTTTTTCATTTAATTCTTCAATTTTTCTTTGAATTTCTTTTATATACATTTCGCTTTTATTAACCATTTCGTCTCTAAGTATTACTAAAAACTCATCGCCTCCAAGTCTTCCACAAAAGCATTTTTCAGGGAAAACGCTTTCTAGCACTTCGGTAAATCTTCTAATATATTCATCTCCTGATGCATGACCATAATTGTCATTTACATATTTTAAATTATTTAAATCCATATATATTAGGGCGTAATCTTTGGCAGACGAAATTTCTAGCCATGTTAATCTTTTATCACAAGCTGCCCTATTTGCAAGACTTGTCATTGGATCTTCATAAGCCATAGAAAGCAGTGTCCTACGTTCTATATCATATTCCAAATAATCAAAAAGAATCAAAAGAACAAATATTATAGTTGCTATGACAAAACTAATTACTCCAATAGATGTTAAAGTTATTATGCTAGATTCTTCAATAAATCCCCATTTTTCTAAATTGGTTTTAACTATATCTCCTAAGCTTGTTATAATCAATACCAAGAACCCAGAATTGAATATCTTTGTACGTAAATTAGTTGTTTTAATATTTTTAATCATTTGATAAAGAAAAGCGGCTGCCCCTATCAATATTAATATTTGCATGTACGGCAATAAGTAAACTAAATGTATTCTAGTATTAAAGTTTAAAATAGTGGCAACCGCTGCAAATATAGTGATGGTTGAAGTTATAACAGTTAATATTTTTCTTAATATTGTTTCATCCTGCTCTTTATATATTGCATAAATTCCTAAAGGTATGGCCGCATAATATACTGCCATATATTCTACTTGTGCAAACATCCAACTGTTTCCAAATACTATATTATAGTAACCAAAATAGGTTATTCCCCATAATGAAATAAGAAAACAAAATATAGAAATCCACATTACTTGCTTTATTATATTATTTCTTCTATAATTTATAAGCATAAGTATGGCAACAACAAAAGATATGAAGATTATAATAATGTAATGGTAAAAGCCTAAGAAAAAGTTGCTTTTAAAGTATTGCTTATTATCAGCCAATTTATATAACATTATATTCTTGTTAATATTTATTGGTATATTTTCATAAGAGGTCAATCTAATAATTATTGCACTTCCCCATGCATCATCCGGAATTTCAATGCATGGATAAATTGCACCAATCATCTTATCTTCCCTAGCATATTCTGAACCTTTACTATATATAAGTTTATCATTATAGTATGACTCCACTACGCAATGACGGGTACTCATCTCTAAACAATAGCATTCATCTCTTTTAGTTGAAGGTAATGTCACTTCTATGTGGGCTACTTCTCCTTTTTCAATTAACGTATCATCTTCCCTAACTATCCCTTTATTGTCTTTTATTGTGACAATCACATTTTCTTCTAAATTTATAGGTTTTTCATGGCTATTTTCGTATAAATAGCCTAATACCCAATCAGTTAATAGAAATGTTAAGATTATCAGCGCTATAATTGCAATTAACCTTTTATTTCCTATTCTTCTCAAGTAATCACCTTCTCCCTTTTTTTAATTATAGCACAATACTATTGATAATAAAACAGAGCATTACTGGTACAACCCCACTTAAATAGACGTCGGATAACCTCTGCTGAAGAATTAAATATTGGAAAGCAGCTTAAATTTTTAGAGAGGGTTACTAAAAAGGGTTTTAATATGCAAGGGCACTATTTAAGAAAAACTAGGAATTTACAAATTGATACAATCTATGTCAGAAATATCTTGCTACTTGATTATAACTCATATGCTTATTAAGCACCAAGTAGACAGCTTCTAATTTTTGCTTGTCAGAGTATTTTCTTTTCCTAAACGTAAAACTGCACCTCCAAATGTTTTTCTCCAACATTTGGGGTGCAGTTCATTTATTGTGCTAGTTAAAATCTAAACTTTAATTTAATTTTTTGCCGTGCCTACTTGACAAGGTATGCATCTTTCATCAGTCTATTTCTATTATATAAAATTTCTTTTTACCTTTTTGAATAAGTAATTTATTTTCTTCAAATAAATCTATTTTTACTTTAAGATGTGTATCACTGACCTTTTCACCGTTAAGCTTTAATCCTCCTTGTTCGATAGTTCTAAAACCGTCACCGTTACTATTTACCAAGCCTAATTCTTTAATAAGCTTTACGAGGCCTTCACCTTCTCCTTCAAATCTGGATTTATCCATTTTGGCCTTAGGAATGCTTTCCATATTTTGACCACTCCCAAAGGCTGCTCTCGCTCCTTCTAAAGCTTTTTGAGCTTCCACATCTCCATGAACCAATTTAGTTACTTCATAAGCTAAAATTTCTTTGGCTTCATTTATTTTTTCATCCTTTAGCGAAGATAATCTTT
>Ga0102929_1000349_pt1 | contig 26796 bp, 23 predicted proteins | sample SalPonR1_B_D2_MG_FD_78510 | JGI IMG/M metagenome (GOLD analysis project Ga0102929, IMG submission 78510) | Salt pond soil microbial communities from South San Francisco under conditions of wetland restoration - Salt Pond MetaG R1_B_D2_MG | ecosystem: Environmental > Aquatic > Marine > Intertidal... | reverse complement strand
GACCGAGGGCGACCTCCCCGATCGCCACGGCGTTCACGACCGCGCGGGCGTTGCCGACGGCCACGATCCGATGGTCCACCTCTCCGTTCACGTCCAGCGCACGGAGGGCCTGCCGAGCGTACCGTCCCACCGGAACATCGGGGCCGGCGACTGCCAGGACGGGGTCCGGCCCGGGAGCCCGTGCCAGGAGGGCACGGATGGCCGCGGCGTCGAGCGTGCCGGCGGCGGCGTCCGACGTGGGCACGGGATCGACTCCGGGGTCGCCGTTCGCGGCAGAGATCAGCACGAGCCGATTCACCGCGACCCTCCGCGCCGTCTCCCCGTCCACGAGTCCGAGATCGACCGCCTCCATCATCCACGCGCGGTCGGCCGTGACGACGACGTCGGCCGGGGCGCCCGCCGCGATCTGCGGGACGATCCGCGAGGTCGCATCCGTGACGATCCGCACGTCGGGCCTGCCGTCGGTGCTCCACGCCGCCACGAATCTCTCCAGAAGCGGTCCCGCGCTGACGGCGGACCAGACCTGCAGGGGCGCGGCCGCCCCGGCCTGCGCCACCGCGGCGACGGGTACCGACACGACGGCCACGACGGCCATCAGGCACATCACGGGGGCCCGCACGGCGAACGAGCGTGCGCGCGGTCGAGCATGCGGCCTGGACGCGTGGCGTGCGGATGTCGGGGCGTGCCGTCTGGGAGGGGTCACGAGCGTCGGGCTTCGGGAGTCGGGCTGCGGGAGTCGGGCTGCGAGCGGCGGGTGAGCGGCGGATATCGGGCACGGGGCGCTCCGGAAGCCCGGCTACAGGAAGGCATGCTGGTCGGCGCGCACCGTCGGGTCAACGTCGCTGCTACTCCGGTGCCACGTGACGTGCGCCACACCTGTCCTCCACGGCGCCGGTATCTCAGGTTGTGGGAACCGATTCCCGGCACCCACCGCCCGTGCACACCGATGGTCCTCCCCCCGACGTCCGATTCCGATCAGGAACACCGACTTCGACTGCGCGCCCGCAGTTACGAGCTCGACAGCTTCGCACACGTGAACCATGCGGTCTACCTGAACTACTTCGAACACGCCCGGTTCGCCGCGCTGACCGAAGGTGGCTTCCCTCCGACGCGCCTGGCGGAGCGAGGCGAGGGCGTGCACGTCGTGCGCATCGAAGTCGATTTCCGGCGGGAGCTACGGCTCGGCGAGGAGGTCGAGATCCGGACCCGGGCACTCGACGCGGGGGCGTCCAGCATGACCATCGGGCAGCAGATGGTCGCGCCCGACGATCGCGAGGTGCTCTACGCGGAAGCCCGCGTGGTGGTGGTCTGGGTCGGTCCGGACGGACGGCCGATGCGCGTGCCGCAGGACGTGCGTGACGCCTTCGGCCTCCCGGAGCGCCCCGGACGCAAGAACGGACCGGCCGGGTGATCGTGCCCGGGCTCGACCCGAATCGACGCCCCTGCTTCGGGATCGACGTGGTCGATCTGGGCAATCCGCGCACCCGGGGGCGTCACCTGGACCGACGGTTCATGGAGCGGGTGTTCGGCCCCGCGGAGAGGGAGTTCGTGTCGACGGCCCCCGATGCGGAGCGGGCCGTGTGGCGGCACTGGGCCGCCAAGGAGGCGGCCTTCAAGGCGATCGGGATCCATCTCCATCCGGACCCGCCGCCGCCCTTCCAGCATGCCGCCTTCGAGGTCGTGAGCCTCGACGCGGGTGAGGGAGTGCTGCGATGGGGAGACCGGCAGTTCGAGCTGCGCGTGGAGACGTCGGACCGCAGGGTCGTCGCGATGGCGGGCCTCGACGAGCTCGATGCCGACGTCGGGTGGACCGCTGCCGACATCGAGGAGACCTCCGTGCGCATCGGTGCACACGGCCGGGACGACCTCGACGCCCTGCTCGGTCCGCGGGAGCGGAACGCGGCCCGGGGGTTCGCCCATGGCCTGGTGCGCCTCGCCGCGCGCACCGACCTCGCTCGGCGGCTGGACCGGCCCGCGGACGTGCTCGAGGTCGTGAACGCGCCCGGGCCGGCCGGCCGCACGCCGCCGCTGATCTACCTGGACGGCTCGCCCTTCCCCGATGCACGCATCTCGCTCTCCCACGACGGACCGTTCGTCGCCTGGGCGACCTGGACGGTCAGCGGGCGAGCGGGCGGTAGTTGAAGAGCAGGCTCACGCCGAACCGCTCGTAGTAGGAGTCCCCGATGTCGGTCTCGGCGCGCGTCCATCCGAGGCGAACCGTCGCATCCAGGTCGGTCGTCACGGGCCGGGCGATGTCCAGGAAGAGCACCGAGGCATTGTCGGCCTCCTCTCCGGGCACGAGCCTCGCGAACTCCGTCTCCTCGACGTAGGACTTTCCGGTGAAGGTGCCGATGAGATTCGCGCTGAGGCCCCACCACGGGACCGGCGTCGCCAACAGCAGGTTGAGCGCCACGGCGTCGTATTCGGGGCGACTCGAGTTGGAGCGGTTGATCGCACCCTCGACCCCGAGCTCGAGGATGAAGCTCGAGCGGTACCGCCACAACGCGCCCGCCGTGTAGGTACGGTCCCGGCGGAAGGGATCCGAGGGGTCGAAGCTGCTCTGCCGCGGGTAGTGTGTGCGACGCGCCTCGGTGTACACACGAACGACCGACGCCATGCCCCACTCCGCACTCGCCTCGACACCGAATGAATTGCGATCGAGCAGATCGAGGGCGCTGACCCGATCGGGGGCTCGGTAGTTGGCTTCGTCCGCGTCGAGGCGAAGGCCCAGGCGCAGGTCACGGTCGATCAGCGGCGATTCCCATGTGATGGACCCGCCGACGTCACCGTAGCCGGGCTGAAGGAACAGCGGCATCGGAGGGCGGTCGTCGACACGCCGCCCGCGAAGAGCCAGCTGCACTCCGACGTTGCCCCACTTGCCGAACCGCTGCCACGCCGTGAGGTCCATGCTGCCGGCCAGCTCGCGGGGGGTGTAGTCGCGTGTGGAGAACCCCTCGGCCGCGAACTGCCTGAGTCCGAGATCGAAGCTTCCGGTGACGCGCCGATCCCCGGAGGCGTAGAGCAGAAGGACTCCCCGGACACCGACCTGACCGGACCGGGCGCGCGCGCGCTCGGTGGAGTCGACGACGGGCGCCGTCACGGAGGCCAGATTGCCCTCGTACTCGTCGATCGAGGCCCCGGTCGTGAAGACCAGATCGTCGACCCGAACCTGAGCCTCGGCTCCGACCACGGTCACGGCCAGCACCGTCAGCGCCGCCATGCACGCCGACACCCTGCGCGACAGCGGGGAACGTCTCATCGCTCACCTCCCAGGCCGCGGGCACCACGGATCCGGTCCAGGAACTCCTGCGCGCGACGCAGGACCTGGTCTCGCAGGAACACGAGCTGCACCCGATGACGCTCCAGGCGGAAAATGGCTTCCTGGGGCGGCAGGGACTCGAGGTCCACGCCGGTGGTATCGGCCACGATTCCCTGCTCGCCACGCGCTCCCGTCGTTCCACCACGCACGGGGACCTGCGTGTCTCCGAACCGGTCGATGGTGGAACGGGCGTCGCTGGCGATTCGATCGAGTTCGACCGCCCGCCGGTAGCGCTCGAGCGCCTGGTCGACCGTGGCGATCTCGACGTCGATCTCCTGTGCCTTCGACTGCAGCAGCTCCGCCTTCGCCTGAAGCGTCGCGGGCGTGTCGCGCGGCTCCCAGGTGATCCCGAAGGGACTCACCCGGTCGGCGTTCAGGATATCCTGGAGGTCCTCGACTTCGACCGCGGAGTACTGGGCGCGGAGCGAGGCGATTTCGATGCCGGCCTCGCGTCGACGTACCGGGTCCGTCGCGGTCACGGCGACGAACTGAAGCGAATCGAGCCTCTGATCGAGAACGCCGAGAAGCGCGACCCGTGCTTCCTGGAGCGCCTCCGCCATCTCCTCCACCACCGCGTCGTCACTCTGCAGCGACAGGCTGGAGCTGCGAACCCGGCCCTCCAGGTCGTCGATGACACCCTCGTCACCGGTGGTTCGAGCTGCACTCAGCGAGTCGAGCAGGACGTAGAAGCGGTTGGCGACCAGCTCTCGATTGGCGATCGCCGCCTCGTAATCCCGAAGCGCCGCCCGGTACTCGTCTCGGCGCTCTTCCAGGGACTGTCCTGCGGTCGCGACCGGGACCAGCATCAGGGCGAGTCCGGGCAGAAGCCACCGGAGTATGCCGATCGCACGGCGTGTGTTCACGCCTCGATTCCGTACTTCTCGAGCTTGTAGTAGAGAGCGCTGGCCTTGAGACCGAGAAGACGGGCCGCTTCCGCCTTCACGCCCTCCGCCTGCTCGAGGGCCTGTCGGAGCAGGCGCTCCTCCACCCCTTCGACCGTCCGTGTGAGGTCGAGTCCGTGACTCGGCAGATCGAGTCCGTTCGAGTTCGACTGGGCCACCGCCTGACCGTCGAGGGGCGGGAGATCCTGCGGCGCGAGCGTGTCCCCCTCGGCCATGACGAGGGCTCGCTCGACCACATTCTCCAGCTCCCGGACGTTACCCGGCCATGAGTGGGCCGCGAGGACACGAATCGTCTCCGGCGATACGGCGGAGACCGAAGAATTCGCACGCGTGGCGAGCTTGCTCACGAAGTGCGTGGCAAGCGGCTCGATGTCCCCCGTCCGGTCCCGAAGTGGCGGAAGGTGCACGGGGACCACGTGGAGCCGGTAGTAGAGGTCCTCCCGGAAGTGCTCCCCCTCGCGCAGCTCGGCGGCAGGGGTGTTCGTGGCCGCGATGATCCGCACATCCACGGGAATGGTCTCCTCGCCGCCCACCCGCTCCAGCTCACGCTCCTGGATGACGCGGAGCAGCCGTACCTGCGTGGCGGGCGAGATGGTCGAGATCTCGTCGAGGAAGAGGGTCCCGCCATGCGCGAGTTCGAACCGTCCGCGACGACGCTTCTCGGCGCCCGTGAAGGCCCCCTTCTCATGTCCGAACAGTTCCGAATCGAGGAGGCTCTCGGTCAGCGCACCGCAGTTCACCCGGACGAACGGCCCGTCGTGCCGGTTCGAGCCGGCGTGGATGGCGCGCGCGACCAGCTCCTTCCCGGTCCCGGACTCTCCGTAGATCATCACGGTCGAGTCGGACCTCGCCACACGATCCACCATGCGGAAGACATCGAGCATGGCCTCGGAGTCGCCGACCATCTCTCCGTACCGTGCTTCGCCCTGACCCTGCTCCTTCAGGCTGGTGTTCTCGATCCGCAACGCGACGTTTTCCTGTCGCAGCTTCTGCTTCACGGCCCGCTGCTGAAGCAGGCGGTCCACCTTCACCGCGAATTCCTCGGAGGAGAACGGCTTGGAGATGAAGTCCGCCGCGCCCGCCTTCATGGCCTCGACGGCCTTCTCGATCGTGCCGTAGGCGGTGATCACGAACACCTCGGTCTCGGCCGAGATCTCCTTGGTCTTCCGGAGCACCTCGAGACCGTCGACCTTCGCCATCTTCAGGTCGGTGATGACCAGATCCGCACCCTCCGACTCGAGGATTTCGAGCCCCTCCGCGCCACCTCCCGCCGAGAGGATGGTGTGCCCACCACGCTTCAGGAGGAGCTCGAGCCCCTCCCGCATGGAGTCGTGGTCGTCGATGATGAGGATCTGTGCCATCGGATCAGCCGCGTCGGGTGGGGGCACCGCGGGACGTTCCGCCCGTCGGCGGCACGTTCCCGAAGTCCTCTAGGCCGGGTAAGTATACGCGGAATTCCGCGCCTCTCCCAAGGCCCGACTCCTTGGCATCCCCCACCTCGACCCGTCCGCCGTGTGCGTCTGCGACCTTTCGCACGATGGCCAGTCCGAGACCCGCGCCCTGCTCCTTGTCGGTGACGAACGGCTCGAAGATCCGGCTCTTCATCTCCTCCGGCACGCCGGGACCGTCGTCCGCGACCCTGAGGACGACCTCTCCATTCACGATCTCACCGGAGACCGCCACCCGGGAGGAGACCGCCGCCGCATTTCTCATCAGGTTCAGCACGACCCTCTTGATCTGATCCGGGTCGGCGCGCGCCAGCAGGGGCTCCTTCGGCAGAAGCGCCTCGACGTGGCTCCCCTCGTTCGACATCGCCAGATGCGCGGCCGCCTCGACCGCCACGCGGAGGTCTGTGGGCTCCATGTCGACGGGTGTGGGGCGGGCGTATCCGAGGAAGTCGTTGATGATCCGATTCAGCGAGCCGACCTCGTCCCGAATCCGACGCATGAGGCGCTCGCGCTCCTCCGGCGTATCGGCATCGGATGCGGCGCTGGCGAACAGCTCCAGACCGCCGAGGGGATTGCGGATCTCGTGCGCCACCTGGGCGAGCATGAGTCGAAGCTGCTCGTCCCGCTCCATGATGCCCACGCGCATCCGCTCCATGGCCTTCGCGAGCCGTCCGATCTCGTCGACCCGTTCGAGTTCGACCTTCTGGTCGAGACGACCGCGCTGAATCCGCAGCGCCGCACGGGAGAGGCCTTCGAGCGGCCCCACGACGTTGGCCGCGAGGATGTTCGCGAGAACGACCGCGAGACCCAGGGCGATGGCCCCGCCGCCCAGGAGCAGACTCCGCAGCCGTGCCAGCGGCTGCGCGAAGTCCGCGGGTGCCTGCACGGCCAGAACCGCCTCGGAGCCGCCGAGCTGCTTGAAGGCGTACTTGTAGGAGCGTCCGTCATCGCCCGAAAACAGACGTGTCGTCGTGCCCCCCTCGTTCTCCATCGCCGTTGCGATCTCGTCCTCGTACGGCTCGAAGATCCGCAGAGGCGTCCCGATGAGGGCATTCTCGGAGCTGACCAGCGACCCGAGCGTCCCGGCGTCGAAGACCCAGGCCGCATCCACGTACTGACGCAGCGCTTCGAGCTCCAGCTTGGCGTTCAGGAAGGACTGCAGATCCTCGTTCCCCGGAGCCAGATTCAGCAGGGTGGGCCCGGTCAGCCACACCGACGTTTCCGCGACGCCCCCGGTGATCCACACGAGGCGCTGATCGAGCTCACGCTCCAGCGCGCCCTTCGCGACCTGATACGCCACGAGACCGAACAGCGTCGCGAGGGCCACCGCGAAGAGGGCCAGCACGAGCGTGTACCGGCGCCGGACATTCATCCCGCGACCTCTATCTCGCCGCGCGGCCGGCCCGAGCCGCTGCAGCGGTCAGCCACAGGGCACGCGCTCGACACGGACTTCGGTGAAAGAAACCGGCTCGGAAACACCCGGTGCGACCACCAGATGATACGGCGCCTGCCGGCGAGAGGCCGGCGAACAGAAGTTGCCCGGAACGCGCTCGACGATCTCGACGAGCGTTCCGGTCTCGACCGGGACGACCCGACGAACCTCTACGCTGCCGCCTGCTTCATCGCGGATACCGACCGCAGCCAGGAACACCGTCTCGCTCGAGAAATCCACGGGAGGAGGGGGCTCGGTGGAAAGCGTGCCCCAGTACGCCGCGTAGTCGTCCTGCGTCCGGAAGACGACCGGCTCCGCGTAGACCACGGGAGCCTCCTCACCGCGCGCCAGGGTGGCGAAGGGCAGGCTGCCGCGGTAGACCGATGTGAACTCCCGCCCCACCGTGTAGTCGCGGAGGAGAGCGACGGCGTTCACGACGCGCGCGGCGGCGGCGTCCGGACCCGACCCCGTGGGGGTGAGCGTGGCGAACGAGCCGGATGCGCACCGCGTCCAGGCGATCGACTCGTCCCGGGTGTCGTCGGTGATCCGGAGCGTCACCCGACTCCGCCCGAGGGGGCAGTCGGGGTCGAGGGTCGGGTCGAGCACCTCGTCGAAGAGGTCGAGGCCCGGCGCCTCGTTGACCTGAGCGATCCACTGGGCGTACACGCCGGCCGACACGTTCGGGGATCCCTCGAGCTCGCGAACCGTGGCATCGCCCGAATCACCGCGGTAGAAGATCTCCTCGTGGAGCCGCCACGTCCCCGCCGACGTCCAGACGAGGCGCTGCTCGAGGCTTCCCGACCCCTGCGTGAGGGGTGCCGACAGGGTCATCTCCACCACACCGACCTGCCCGAACCTGGAGGTTCCCGGCGTGGTCGGCGAGGTGTCGTCACACCCGACGAAGAGCACCGCCGCGCAGAGCATGAGCGCCGCGCGGGGGTTGACTGGGTGAGGACGCTGCGGGAGCGTGTTCGGCATGACAGATCGCGAACGGTTGAAGGCGCTCCTCGTGGAGCGCTCGGTACGGCTGGGGGATTTTACCCTCGCCAGCGGAGCCCGGTCCTCGTACTACGTGGACGCCCGGGTCACCACCATGTCGGCGGAAGGGCAGGCCCGTCTCGGGAAGGTAGCCTGGGAAGCCCTCGACGCCAGCGGGATCGAGCCCACGCACGTGGGCGGACTCACGATGGGTGCCGACCCCGTCGCCTATGCCATCGCGCGGGAAAGCTTCGTCCGAGGGCGACCGGTGGACGGCTTCTCCGTCCGGAAACAGGCCAAGGAGCACGGCACCGGCCAGCGGATCGAGGGCGGTCTGCCGAAGGGGGCCCGCTGTCTCGTGGTCGAGGACTCGATGACGACCGGCGGAAGCGCGCTGAAGGCGATCGAGGCGGTGCGTGAGCACGGAGCCGAGGTCGTCGCGGTGCTGACCGTGGTCGACAGACAGGAGGGCGGAGAGAAGGCCCTGGAGCCCTCCGGACTTCCGCTCATCGCCCTGTACACCGGCCCCGAACTTCTCGAGGCCGCCGGGGGCTGATCCCCCCGATCCCGCTCAGTCGAGCAGACGGAGGGGCATCACCAGTGCGAGGTAGTCGATCTCGTCGTCGCCGTCGGCCACGACCGGCTCGAGCGTCGCGGCCCGCTCGGGCGCCTTGAACGTCAGCCGCACGTCCTCCGTCGGCATGTAGCGGAGTACCTCGAGCAGATACGTCGCATTGAAGCCGATCTCGAGCGTCTCGCCCTCGAAGCTCAGCTCCAGTTCGTCCGCGCCCTCGCCCAGGTCGGGGGTCAGCACGTTCAGGTGGACACGATCCGCCTCGAAGGTCATCCGGATGCGATGCGTCTGATCGCTCGCCACCACCGCCATCCTCCGAACCGCGCTCTCCAGCGACTTCTTGTCGACGGTCGCGAACCGGTCGTTGTCCTTCGGGATGACCTGCTCGTAGTTCGGGTACGTCCCCTCGATCAGGCGCGTGTAGACCTCGGTGTTCTCGGATCGGAACGCGAGGTGGTTCTTCTTGCTCCCCTCGTTGCCCTGATCCCACGCGACCGTGATCGGGTCGCCGTCCTTGAAGAGGCGCTGCACCTGGTTGAGGGCGGCGGGCGGCACGATGAAGTCCGTCGGCGCGACGGCCCCGGGCCCCGTCGCGAGGCCCATGCGGGCGAGACGATGTCCGTTGGTGGCGACCATCCGCATCGACCCCTCGCGCAGCTCCCAGAGCACGCCGTTCAGGATCGGACGACTCTCCTCCGTCGACACCGCGAACGAGGTGTGGTGGATCAGACGCTGGAAATCCCCGCTGTCGATCTGTACGCCCTGGTCGAAGTCGACCTGCGGCAGGGAAGGGAATTCCTCTGCGGGCAGACCGTTCAGCTTGAACCTGGAGCGTCCGCAGGCGAGTTCGATCTGGTCGCCCCGGGTCGTGACCTCCACCGGCTCGTCGGGAAGCTCTCGCGTGATCTCCTGCAGCTTCTTCCCCGGTGCGGTGAGGCTCCCGTCCTCGGCGATTTCCGCGGGAACCCTCACGCGAACGGACACGTCGAGGTCCGTGCCGCTCATCCAGACCGCGTCTTCGTCCGTCTCGAACAGGATGTTCGACAGGACGGGAAGCGTGGTCTTGCTCGGGATGCTGGCCGACACGGCGGCCAGGCCGTTGTGAAGGTTCTGCCGGGTGATCGTGAATCGCATTCGGGGTCTCCGGGAGGTTCGTCGTGGAGGATCTCCACCGTGCCCTAATCTCTGTGTCTTTTTATTTAAATGAAAGACGTAGTAGTAGGGGCGTGTGGACTTGTGGACGGGAGCCTGTCCCGCCATGCGTGGTGCGGCGATTCGGCCGATTCGGCCGTGTGGACGAATCGTGGAGAACCGACGGCGGCGTGGACTTCTCGGCGTGTTGTCGCCGGGCGGACGTGGAGAGCGTGGGGATGTCCACAGCTGTCCACGACGGAATGTGGATGTTCGGAATGGATGATCACCGGTGTGCCCCGATCCCGGATCTCGCGCCGATCCGACCCCGGGCGCGCTCGACGCGGGTGGCGAAGTCGCCGTCCTGCTCCATGTCTTCCTCGACCTTCCGGATGGAGTGGATGACGGTCGAGTGATCCCGGCCCCCGAAGAGTTCGCCGATCTGAACGAGGGGAAGGTCGATCAGATCCTTGATGAGATACATCGCCACCTGGCGGGGCACCGTGAGGTTCTTCGTGCGCCGCTTGGAGACGAGCCCGTCCACGTCGACGCCCCAGAGCTCGGCGACCGTCTCGCGGATCGCCTCGGCGCTCGTACGGGGAGAGTTGCGGGAGGAGCGCTCCTCGTTGTCGCGGATCATGCTCGAGAGCGCCGTGCGCGCGAGGTCGACCGACATCTCCTGGTGGGTCAGGGAGGAATAGGCCAGCAGCTTGATCACCGCCCCTTCCAGCTCCCGCACCGACGCCGTGCACGCGTGCGCGATGAAGTCGATCACTTCGTCGTCGAGGGTGAGATCGTCGTCCGCCGCCTTCTTCCGCAGGATCGCGACGCGCGTCTCGTAGTCGGGCGGCTTGATGTCCGCCACGAGTCCCCATTCGAAGCGCGAAACCAGTCGGTCCTCGAGTCCGGGAATCTCCTTGGGCGGACGATCGCTGGTCAGCACGATCTGCTTCTGGGCGTCGTAGAGCGCGTTGAAGGTGTGGAAGAACTCCTCCTGAGTGCGCTCCTTTCCCTCGAGGAAGTGGACGTCGTCGACGAGCAGGAGGTCCAGTTCGCGGAAGCGTCGACGGAATTCCGCCGTGGTTCCCGTCTGGATCGAGTTCACGAGTTCGTTGACGAAGCGCTCACTCGAGACGTAGGTGACCCGACTCGCCGGGGTGTGGTCGAGGATCTCGTTCCCGATCGCATGCATCAGGTGGGTCTTTCCCAGCCCCACGCCTCCGTAGAGGAAGAGCGGGTTGTACATCTTCGCGGGCTTCCGGGCGACGGCCTGGCAGGCTGCGTACGCGAGCTGGTTGTTGTTCCCGACGACGTAGCGGTCGAAGGTGTAGCGGTCGTTCATCGACGCGTCGTCCCGCCGTACTTCCGATGTCGGGAAGTCGGGGGGCTCGGTCGGTCGGGTGGGCTCGGGAGTGGAGAGTTCCACACCGGGCAGACCGGTTCGCTCCGGGGACCCCGCCCTCAGCGTGATCGTGAGCGGGCGCCCGATGATCCGGTGCGCATGCTCCGAGAGCGTACCGAGGAAGCGGTCCTCGATCATCTCCTTGTGGAACGGGCTCGGAGCCTCCACCAGGAGATCGGAATCGGAAAGAGCGACGGCCGAACTGCTGGCGAGCCAGGTCTCGAAGCTCTGCTGCGAAAGACCCGGACGAGCCGCATCCAGAATCCGGGTCCAGAGTTCGCTGGCCGTAAGCTCCATTCAGACGCGCTCTCGACCAGGTCGAAACCCGGGGTTTGGGTGGATGGTGGCGGCCCGACGGGGGGCGTTCGATCGGTGGGGGTCGAAAGGCTATTCCGGCATTGTGGAAAAGTCAATCGAAGCGCGCGCCTGCGGGATTTGTACGGGTTCGGGTCCAGGACGGGCGGGTGTTTACCCCCGGGTTGACCCCGGTCGGGAGTCTTGGCTAACTTTTCAGGCTCGAAATGCACCTGCACCCGATCCCTTGGGACGGTTCCAGATGAAGCCGACGTACAAGCCGCGCAATCGCAAGCGCAAGAACAAGCACGGATTCCGCGCACGCATGAAGTCGAAGGGAGGACGCAAGGTCCTGAATGCCCGCCGTCGTCGCGGACGCAAGAAGCTTTCGGTCAAGATCGGCGGCAAGTGACCCGGTGACCGCGGCCCGCACGGCGGAAACGCCGAGGGGCGGGCCGCCGGATCACGGATTTTCCGCCGAGCGACGGATCCACAGAGGTTCGGAGATCCGGCGGATACTGAAGCGGGGGGAGCGCAGGAGGACGGGCCTCATGGACGTCTTCTTCGATGCTTCCCCCGTTTCACGTTCCCGTCTGGGGCTGATCGTCCCGAAGCACGGTCACCGCATCGTGGATCGCAACCGGCTGCGCCGACGCCTCCGCGAGATCGGGCGCCGTGAGCTGCTGCCCCGGCTGCGAGATCGCGGGGTCGCCGTCGACGTTCTCCTCAGGGTCCACCGGAAGGCCTACGGTGCGAGCTTCGTAGAACTGGAGCGGGAAGTCGTTTCCACGATGGAGGAGCTGTGGCCCGAGCGATGATGATGGCGCTCGTCCGATTCTATCGGGCGGCGATTTCGCCGTGGACGCCACCCTCCTGCAGATACGACCCCACCTGCTCGGCCTACATGCTGGAAGCGCTGGAACGACACGGGGCGCTTCGGGGAGGCTGGATGGGCCTCCGTCGAATTCTGAGATGCCATCCGTGGGGCGGATCCGGTCACGACCCCGTGCCCCCCGCCCCCCCGACGTCCGAACGAATGCCTGATCCGATGCGCGATTCGGCGTCCGACCCGCTCCGCACGCCGGTGCGAGACACGGACCCCGCGATGCATCGTCGAGGATAGACCTGGATGAACACCGAAGCCCGTCTGCTGCTCGCCGTCACCCTGATGATCGGGGTGATCTTCGGCACGCAGCTGTTGTTCCCGTCGCCCGAGCCCGCACCCGTCCCGGCCGATTCGATCGAGACGGAGGCGCCCGCACCGGCGATCCCGGATCTGGGGGATTCCGCCGATGCCGTGCCGTCGGTCGATCCATCCGGGGCGACCGATTCGTCCGAAGCCGCTGCCGCCGGGAATGCGCCGGAGACGGACACGTCGGCGGAGGTGGTCGAGGGGCAGCAGGATGCGGAGGTGGCACCCGCGCCGGCCCCTGTCGAACCCCGGGAAATCGTGGTTTCGAGTTCACGATACGAGTACCGCTTCTCGAACATGGGGGCGCGACTCGTGTCGGTCACGCTCCCCGAGTTCGACGATCTCGCGCACGAGGGCCGGCCGCCGGTTCAGCTGATTCCGGCGGGGACGTCAGCGCTCGGCCGTCGCGTCGTCCTGGGGTCCGATACGCTGGATCTCCGCGATCTCGGGTTCACCACGGACGCCCCGGAGACGATCGAGCTGTCCGAGGGCGACGCGCCCGTCACGCTCGACTTCACCTACCGGAATCCGGCCGGGACCTTCTCGGTCGACGTCACCTACACCTTCCGGGCCGGCGACTACCTCGTCGACGTGGACACCCGCCTCTCGGGTGTCGAGCGGCCGCTCCTGCTCACGTCGCTCGGCGACGGCATCGCCTATACGGAGGCGGACTCCACGCAGGAGGCCCGCACCATGGCGTACGTGACGAACGAAGTCGACGGCAGCATCAGCCAGCGGCAGCTCGACAAGGTGGACGAGGCGGAACTGCTCGACGGCCCCTTCTTCTGGACCGCGATCAAGTCGAAGTACTTCGTGATCGGACTGCTGCCCGGCACGGGCGAGCAGCCGGAGGAGACGGACGCCCTCACGCAGACGCCCCCCCGGTATATCGGTGGGGTGCTCGTGACGCCCACCGAGACGCCCCATCGCGCCGGTATCGAGACCGCGATGGTCGCGGATGCATCGGGTCTGGTCGAGTACCGGATGTACCTGGGGCCGCAGGAGTACTCGCGGCTCAAGGCGCTCGGGAACGAGTTCCAGGAGGTCAATCCGTACGGGTGGGCGTTCTTCCGCGCGGTCGTGCGGCCCTTCGTCGGGATCATCGTCGCGATCCTGAACTGGGCCCACAACACGCTGTCGATCGGCTACGGATGGGTCCTGATCCTCTTCGGAATCGCGCTGCGGATCCTCCTCTGGCCGCTGAATGCCAAGGCCATGAGGGCGCAGATCCGCAACATGGCGGTGCAGCCGCTCGTCAAGGAGATCCAGACGAAGTACAAGGACAAGCCGGAGCAGCAGCAGAAGGAGCTGATGCGGCTCTACAAGGAGCACGGGTTCAACCCGGTCGCGGGCTGTCTGCCCATGCTGCTCCCCTGGCCGATCCTGATCGCGCTCTTCTTCGTCTTCCAGAACGCGATCGAACTGCGAGGGGTGTCGTTCTGGTGGCTGCCCGACCTCTCCGCGAAGGACCCGTACTTCATCCTTCCGGTGCTGCTGGCGCTGTCGATGTTCCTGATCCAGTGGATCACGTACAAGTCGATGCCGTCGGACAACCCGCAGATGAAGCTGATGATGTGGTTCATGCCGATCTTCCTCGGCGTGATCTTCCTCAACTTCCCCTCGGGTCTGAACCTGTACTACGCCAGCATGAACGTCGCGACGCTGCCGCAGCAGATCCTGATCGCGAACGAGCGGAAGAAGGTGAAGCCGATCCAGCCCGATGGCTCCCGCGCGAAGTCGGGTGGCGATTCGGGCAGTGGTGGGAAGAAGGGTGGAAAGCGGAAGAAGGCTCGAGGCGGCGGCTGACCGGGATCTCCTCGACACCATCGCCGCGATCGCGACTCCGCCCGGGGTCGGTGCGCTCGCGGTGATCCGGGTGTCGGGTCCCGGAGCCTTCGATGTGGTCTCGCGGCTGACCGACGTCCCGCGCGACCCGCCGCGGACGGCGCACGTCCGCACCCTCCGCAGCGCCGACGGGGAGGTGCTCGACCAGGCGGTCGTGACGCTGTTTCCCGGGCCGGCTTCCTACACGGGCGAGGACATGGTGGAGATCTCCACCCACGGAGGTCGCATTGCGCCCCATCTCGTGCAGAATGCGCTCGAGCGTGCGGGAGCTCGCCGTGCGCGGCCGGGAGAGTTCACCCAGCGGGCCTGGCTCAACGGGAAGGTCGATCTCGTGCAGGCAGAAGCGGTCGCGGACCTCGTGGAAGGCTCGAGCCGCGCCCTGCACCGCGTGGCGCTCCGGCAACTGGATCGAGGCCTGTCGAAGCGCATCGCGTCTCTCCGATCCGCGATCGTGGAGCTCGAGGCCCGGATGGTCCATCACATCGACTTCCCCGAGGAGGACGACGCGCCGGTGGGCCTCGGAGAGCTGGCGGACGAGGCTCGTCGGCTGGCGTCCGGGTTCGAGCGGCTCGCTGCGACCGCACCGGCGGGACGGCTGCTTCGGCAGGGTGTGCGTACGGTGCTGGCCGGTCGTCCGAACGCCGGGAAGTCCTCGTTGCTGAATGCGCTCGTCGGCGAGAGTCGGGCGATCGTGACCGATGTCGCGGGCACCACGCGGGATCGGATCGAGGTGTCCGTCGAGATCGACGGCCTACCCTTCGTCCTGGTCGACACGGCGGGCCTGCGGGCCACGGACGACGTGGTCGAGCGTGAGGGTGTCGCCATGGCGGAGGCCGCCATCGAAGGGGCGGATCTGGTGCTGTACTGCGTACCGGTGGGTGAGGCCTCCCTCACGTCGGAGGCGGAGTGGGTCCGTGAGCGGGTCACCGCACCGGTGATCGGTCTCCTCACGAAGGGGGATCATGCCGAGGCGGGAGGGGTTGGCGATTCGGTCGAGCGCGGTGACGCATGGCCCTGGGTCGTGACGTCGGCCCTCGAGGGTACGGGGTTGGATGTCCTCCGGGACGCGATGGTACGAACCGTGTTCTCGGGGGCGGCCGTGCTGGAGGAAGGGGCGTCGGTGCTCACCCGGGATCGACAGGTCGAGGGGGTGCGTATGGCGGCACGAGAAATGCAGGACTTTGCACGTGCTTTGGAGAGTGGTATCCCTCCTGAGGTTGCGGCGGCCCATCTGAAGGCCGCGGCTACGGCCACGGAGGAGCTGCTCGGGACGATCGGTGCCGAAGAGGTGCTCGATCGCGTGTTTTCCGACTTCTGTATAGGCAAGTGATGAGCGACAACGGTCGCATGGCGGTCCGCCTGCACGGACGAGTGCAGGGGGTCGGGTTCAGGTGGTGGTGCGCTCGCACGGCCAAGGGTCTCGGCGTGTCCGGTGACGTTCGCAACTGCCCGGACGGCACGGTGGAGGTCCGTGCGGAGGGCGAGTCCGAGGCACTTCTGCGTTTCCGCGACCGACTGTCGGATGGACCTCCGATGGCGCGTGTGGACAAGGTCGAGGACATCGACCTCGGGCTCGTGGCCGACGCGCGGATTCCGGTAGAGCGCTTCGAAATCGTCCGGTGACCCTCCAGCTCGACCACGATGTCGTCGTGGTCGGCGGTGGGCATGCCGGATCCGAGGCGGCGGCGGCCGCGGCCCGGCTCGGCGCCCGGACCCTGCTGATCACGCCCGATCTGGGCCGTATCGCCCAGATGAGCTGCAACCCCGCCATCGGGGGCATCGCGAAGGGCGTCGTCGCCCGCGAGGTGGACGCTCTCGGTGGTGTGATGGGGCGGGCGACGGATGCCAGCCGGATTCACTGGCGCATGCTGAACCGCTCGAAGGGGCCTGCGGTCCGCGGGCCTCGGGCGCAGTGTGATCGCGCCCGCTACCCGCTCGCTGCCCGACGCGTCCTCGATGAACTCGAGCACCTCGAGCTCTTCCAGGATCTGGTCACCGGGCTGCTGATGGACGGAGACCGGGCGGCAGGGGTCACCACGCGGTCGGGGGTGCGGGTCCGTGCCCGAGCCGTCGTGGTCACCGCAGGGACCTTCCTTCGCGGTCGGATTCACGTGGGAGGGCGCGCGGGGGTCGGTGCGGGTCGGGCGGGAGAGGCGCCCTCCCTCGAACTCGCCACCGAGTTCGATCGTCTCGGTCTCGAGGTGGCCCGGTTCAAGACCGGTACGCCTCCGCGGATCGACGGCCGCAGTGTCGACTTCACGCGCGTGGATCGGCAGGATGGCGACCCAGAGCCGCCGGGGCGACCGTACCGTTTTTCCGCGTATTCGGAGGAGCGGATCCCGGAGCAGCGTCCCTGCTGGATCACCTGGACCGGTGAAGAACTCCAGCGGGTCGTCGAGGACAATCTCGAGCGCAGCGCGCTGCACGGCGGCGAGATCTCCGGCCGCGGCCCCAGGTACTGCCCTTCGATCGAGGACAAGATCGTTCGGTTCCCGGATGCGGAGCGACATCAGGTCTTCCTCGAGCCCGAGGGGCTGGACACCACCGAGCTCTACGTGAACGGCCTTTCGACCTCACTTCCGGCGGACGTTCAGCTGGAGCTTCTCCGCGCCGTTCCGGGCCTCGAGTCGGTCCGGATGACCCGGCCGGGATACGCGATCGAATACGACTGGTTTCCGCCTCATCAGCTTCGGCACACCCTGGAGGTGCGTGCGGTGCCCGGTCTCTTCTTCGCCGGGCAGATCAACGGCACCACGGGGTACGAGGAGGCGGCGGGCCAGGGGATCGTGGCGGGCATCAACGCCGGCCTCGCCGTTCGCGGCGATGGGACCTTCGTGCCCGAGCGCGACGACGCCTACATCGGCGTACTGATCGACGACCTCGTGACGCGAGGCGTGGACGAGCCGTATCGTCTCTTCACGTCGAGGGCGGAGTTCCGGCTCCTTCTCCGGCAGGACAATGCAGTCTCCCGCCTGGGGCCGCGAGCCCGGGAGATCGGCCTGCTCACGGCGCCGCAGTGCGACGCGCTGGCGCGCATCGAGTCCGAAATCGGCGATGCTCGGCGATGGTTCGAGGACACGGCTCTCCACCCGGATCGCGTGAACCCGGTCCTGTCGGCATGCGGCACCACGGAGGTAACGCAACCGGTACGTGCGGTGGAACTGCTCCGCCGGCCGGAGGTGCCCGCCGTGGACCTGGCGGATGCGGGGGACGCCACCCGGATTTCACCGGATGCGCTCGACACGCTCGAGGTCGAGGTCAAGTACGAGGGGTATGTCGCCAGGGAGCGCGAACGCGCAACCCGACTCCGTGCGCAGGCCTCGGTGCAGCTCGACGAAAGGCTCCCGTACGGCGAGTTCCTGACTGTTTCGGCCGAGGCTCGAGAGAAGCTCGTGCGGGTCCGACCCGACTCATTGGCCCAGGCAGGCCGTATTCCCGGCGTGAGCCCGGCCGACCTGCAGAACCTCCTGATGGAGGCCCGAAAGTGGCGGGCCAGGGGCGAGGGAGACACCGGGTAGCCACGTAAGCTATTGTCCGACAACCACTTACGCGGTAGTGATGTCGATCTGGTGCGGTGCATCCCCGGTGTTTCACGTGAAACATTCTCGGTAGAGGCGTGGAGTCGCGAGGATCGTCGGACCACTGTTTCACGTGAAACATGTCCGATTTCGCCCTACCATCGGGACGGTTGCCTGCCCTATATTGCGTCGCGCACTCACTCGCACATCCGTGCGGGTCGCGAATTCCTCCGAATTCCCGGAGCACGCAGGCATCTCATGGCCCGAATCATCGCCATTGCGAACCAGAAGGGCGGCGTGGGCAAGACCACGACCGCAATCAATCTCGGCGCTTCACTCGCCATTGCTGAGCAGCGCACTCTGGTCATCGACATCGATCCCCAGGGGAATTCAAGCTCCGGCGTGGGCGTCGGGCAGGAGGATCGCGAGCGCACGATCTACGATGTGCTCGTCGAGGGGGTTCCCGCTGCCGATTGTATCATCGAAGACGTTCATTTCGACCACCTCGACCTGATTCCATCGACCCGGGACCTGGTGGGCGCCGAGATCGAACTCGTCGACCGGGGGGCACGCGAAACCATCCTCCGGGAGGCGTTGGCGCCGCTGCAGGACAGGTACGACTTCATCCTCGTCGATTGTCCGCCATCGCTCGGGCTTCTCACGCTCAACACCCTCACCGCGGCGGGATCCGTCCTGATCCCGATCCAGTGCGAGTTCTACGCTCTCGAGGGTCTGAGTCAGCTGCTCAATACGGTTCGACTGGTCCAGAAGGGCCTGAATCCCTCGCTCGACGTGGAGGGCGTGCTCCTCACGATGTACGACAAGCGGCTCAACCTCTCCAAGCAGGTGGCCGAGGAGGCGCGTGAGTACTTTGGTGACAAGGTCTATGAGACCCATATCCCACGGAACGTCCGTCTGGCCGAGGCGCCGTCCTTCGGGAAGCCGATCGCTCTCTACGATGTGATGTCCGCGGGCGCGCAGGCCTATCTGGAGCTGGCGGAGGAGATTCTCGCGGACGCGACGGTGAGGACTGACGCATGAAGAAAGACAGGCTCGGCCGGGGTCTCGGCGCGCTCCTCGGGGACTACGGGGCGGGTGCGGACGAGGGCGTGAGCCCGGACGACGTGCGGAAACTCGCCCTCAAGCGGATCGTCCCGAATCCCCACCAGCCCCGCAAGAAGTTCCCGCAGGACGAACTCGACGAACTGATGTCGTCGATCGCGGCGAATGGCCTGCTGCAGCCCCTGGTCGTGCGGCCATCCCCGGTTTCGGAGGGTCGCTACGAGATCGTTGCCGGCGAGCGCCGGTTTCGATCCATCCAGAAGTTGGGCTGGGACGAGGTTCCCGTGGTGGTCCGTGACGTGGACGACGAGACCCTTCTCGTCCTGGCGCTGGTCGAGAACCTTCAGCGCGAAGCACTCAATCCGATCGAGGAAGCCGAGGGGTATCAGGCACTCGGACAGAACTTCGACCTCACACAGGCCGAAATCGCGAAGGCGGTGGGCAAGAGCCGGTCCGCCGTGGCGAATGCCATACGGCTCCTCCGTCTGCCCGCGTCCCTCCGGAAATTCGTGGATGAGGGCCAGTTGTCCGCCGGCCACGCCCGAGCGCTTCTGGGACTCGACGACTCCGTTCGCATGGCCGAGCTGGGCCGGACGGCCGTCAGCGAGGGCTGGTCCGTCCGAACGACCGAAAAGGCGGTGTCGAAGGAGCAGCGCGGATCGTCGTCCGGTGAGCGGACACGGAAGGAGCCGCGGAGGGACGCGCTGGTCGAGGCACTGGAGCGGGCTCTGCAGGAACGCCTCTCGACCCGGGCGCGGATCAAGGGAGCGGCGCGGGGTAAGGGGACGATCGAGATCCCGTTCCATGGGACACAGGACTTCGAACGACTCTTCGAGATGATTGCGGGCGTCGAGGCCTCGGACGTCGTCAGCTGACATGTCCGACCCGGAGGGATTCGACCTCATCCTGGTCCCCCGCGACGGAGGGGAGAGTCGGACCTGGCATGTCGGACGGGGCCGGAAACGCCGGCTCGCCTTCGGTTTCGCCGTCGTATCCGCGGTGGTCGTCGGCCTCCTCGGGACGTGGTTCTGGGTCGCCGGGACGGCTGCTCGTGTGCCAGGTCTGCTCGCGAAGATCGACAGCCTGGAGGCGGAGCAGGCTCGGGTAGCCGAGCTCGCGACCCAGCTCGAGAATCTGGAGCAGCGCTACGGGCGTGTTCGGGATCTGTTCGGTGCCCGTCCGACACAGCCGTCCAATCTCTGGGTCCCTCCGACCGGGACCGGCAGCGTCGCCCGACGCATCGACCCCGAACCGAGCTCCCCGGAAAGCTGGCCGCTGTCGGAGGCGGGATTCGTCACGCGCCCTCTTCTCGAGGACGCGCCCGCCGAACACCCGGGCCTGGATATTGCCGTACCTCAGGGAACGTGGATACGCGCGTCGGGTGCAGGCGTCGTGCTCGACGTGGGTCAGGACCCCGTCTACGGGGAATTCGTGACCCTCGACCATGGAGACGGCCTGGTTACCTTGTACGGGCACGCATCACGGACCTTCGTGGAGCGTGGCCAGCAGGTCCGCCGAGACGAGGTCATCGCCCTGAGCGGAAACACGGGTCGTTCCACCGCCCCGCATCTGCACTTCGAAATTCGGCGAGAGGGTGAAGCCCTCGACCCGACGACCTTCGTGACTCCCCCGAACTGACCCCGACATGCCACGCGACCGATCTTCCTCCACGGCGTCTCCCGACACCGTCATCTCGATCATCGCCGCCGGAATGTCGGTGGAGGGCGATTGTGACACGGATGGCTCCCTCCGCATCGAGGGGCAGGTCACGGGTACGGTCCGCGCCGGAAAAGCCGTCGTGATCGGCAAGGACGGGGTCGTGGACGGGCATGTCGTGACGCAGGACGCCGTCATCTCCGGCCGGGTCACCGGAACCGTGACCGCAGACTCCCGCCTCGAGGTCCAGGCTTCCGCGCGGATCGACGGAGAAGTCCATGCTCGGCGAATGCAGCTCGAGGAGGGTGCCGAGCTGAACGGTCGTCTGTCGATGGGCGACCGGATGGCCCCATCGACGGAGGAGGATCGGGGTGGGACATCGACGGTACACGAAGGTGACATCCCGGAGAATGTGACCGAGTCGGCGTAACGTTCGGCGATACGTACAGTTACGTGTTGGACACGAACTTTTCCACATTTGTGGGGAAAACGTGGAATACCGCATGGATACTGTGGATCCGGCCGCGTCACGCTGGCTCGACCGTCTCCTCGGGGGTCCTTTGACGGAGAATTCCACATCGACCGTGAATACGGCAGGCGGAGGCGATATGGGCGCTGAACTAGAACGGGTCGTCGGGTTTATGGACGAGCTTCTCGACGTCGACGCGCACCCCGACTACCGGACCGCGTTGAACGGACTCCAGGTCGAGGGTCCTGCCGAGGTCGACGTCGTCGTATCGGCCGTCGACACCTCGGAGGCCACGATCGCGGCCGCGATCGACCACGGAGCCGACCTCATGCTGGTGCACCATGGGGCGTTCTGGAGCGGTCTCCAGCCGCTGGTGGGACGCCACTATCGGCGCATGCGGGCCCTGATCGAAGGCGAGGTCGCTCTCTATTCGGCGCACCTTCCCCTGGACGCCCATCCGGACGTCGGGAACTGCGCCCTTCTGATGCGGGCTCTCGGACTCGAGCCGGCCGCGCGCTTCGGGGGGTACGAGGGCGCTCCGCTGGGGTGGCGGGCCTCTACCTCCGGACTCCAGCTCGACGAACTTGCGCGGCGACTCTCCCACGCCACGGGTGGCGGGGACGTCCGCGTGATCGCGGGTTCGGGTTCGACCGCGGGCGAGGTCGCGGTGGTGACCGGCGGCGGCGGATCCTTCATCGGAGACGCCGCAAAGGAGGGAATCGACACGCTGGTCACGGGCGAGGGCGCCCACCATACCTTCACCGACGCGCACGAGCTGGGGGTGAACGTACTGTACGGGGGCCATTACGCGACCGAGACCTTCGGGGTCCGCGCCCTCGGCGACGAACTCGCCCGCAGGTTCGGCGTCACGCACACCTTCGTCGACGTGCCGAGCGGACTGTGATGCGTTCCCGCGCCATCCTCGCAGCTCTCGCCTCGGCGATCGCGCTGACCTGCCTGACGGCCACTGGTGTGCCTCTCACCGGCCAGGTGCCGGATCCAGGGGGTTTCTTCGGCTTCCCACTCGGTGCGGACGGGCGACTCGCCGACTGGTCGTCGATGGTCGCCTGGTACGACCGGCTGGGCGCCACGTCTCCCCGGGTGACCGTGGACACCGTCGGGACCTCGACCCGGGGTCGGCCGTTCCTCGTCGTGACCATCACGAGCCCGGCCAACCAGAATCGGATTCGCCGCATCCGGGAGATTCAACAGAGACTCGCGGATCCGCGAACCCTCGAATCCGCGGAGGAGCGAGCCGAACTCCTGGCGGACGCCCGCGCCGTCGTGCTCCTCACGCATGGCATCCACTCCACCGAGGTGGGAAGTACGCAGGCCGCCGTTCGCCTCGCACACCGCCTCGCAGCGTCCGACGATGCCGCCGTCCAGCGCATCCTGGACCAGGTCGTCGTCGTCCAGGTTCCGTCCCTGAACCCCGACGGCACCCAGTGGGTCGCGGACTGGTACGCGCGGTTCTCGGGAACGCGTTGGGCGGGGGCGCCGCTCCCCTGGCTGTACCACTTCTACACGGGTCACGACAACAACCGGGACTGGTACGCCTTCACCCAGATCGAGACGCAGCTCGCGGTACGGTTCGGTCACAATGCGTGGCGGCCCCACGTCGTCCACGACGTGCACCAGATGGGCGGGTCGGGTGCCCGGCTCTTCCTGCCTCCATACATGGATCCCTGGGAGCCGAACGTGGACCCCGAGCTGATCGCATCCGTGAACCGGCTCGGCATGGAGGTCGCGTCCGACCTGACCAGTCAGGGACGGCAGGGGGTGGTCGTGAACGCGATCTACGACGCATGGTCCCCGGCCCGGGCGTACTCACACTACCACGGTGGTGCGCGGATCCTGAGCGAGTCGGCGAGCGCGAGCCTCGCGGATCCCGTGCAGATGCCCGAAGGGCCGACCCCGGGTGGTCGGGGATACGATGCGACGGCCGCCACCTGGAACCATCCGGTCCCCTGGCCGGGTGGCCGCTGGGGACTGCCCGAGATCGTCGATCAGATGGAGGCCGCGGCGATGGCGCTGCTCGAGCGGGTGGCGGCGGATCGGCGCTCCTGGGTCGAGACCTCCCTCCAGATCGCCGAGCGCGCGGTGGCCGGCTGGGACGAGTGGCCGGCCGCGTGGGTCATCCCCGCGTCGAGGCCCAATCTCGAGAACCGTACGGGACTCACCTACCTGCTGAGATCCCTCACGATGGGCGACGTCGAGGTGCGGCGCACGGAAGCGGCCATGGCGATGGACGGGACGACGGTGCCGCCGGGAAGCTGGGTCGTGTCGATGCGTCAGCCGTATGCCGGGTTCGCACAGACCCTCATGCAACGGCAGCGTTACCCGGACCTCCGGCAGTATCCCGGAGGTCCCCCGGTCCGTCCCTACGATGTGACCGCGCACACCCTGCCGCTCCTGACCGGGGTGGTGGCCCTCCCCACGGATCGCCCTCCGACGGTTCGCCTGTCCGCGCCGATCGCCACGCTCGAGATCGACTTCCCGGACGTGGAGGGGGTATTCGGCCCGGAGGTTCCCCGTATCGCGATCTACAAGTCGAGGGAGGAACCGATGGAGGCCGGGTGGACCCGCTGGGTCTTCGATTCGATGGAGCTTCCCTACGACACCCTGAGCGACGCGGACATCCGAAGGGGTGACCTCGTGAGCCGGATCGACGTCCTCCTCCTGCAGGATCAGGGGCCCGGATCGATCACCGAGGGGATCGACGCCGACGCGCTGCCCGCGACCTGGACCGGCGGGCTCGGACCGGCGGGCGCCCGATCCATCCGCGATTTCGTCCGGCGCGGCGGCCGTCTGGTGGCGATCGAGGACGCCACCGACTTCGCGATCGACCTGTTCGGCCTGAACGTCGGCAACGCCGTAGAGCGCATGCCGGAACAGGAGTTCTACATTCCCGGCAGCATCCTCGCGCTCGACTTCGAGCAGACGGCTTTCTCGGAAGGGCTGCCGGAGCGAGACGTCGCATGGTTCTGGGAGTCGAGCCGCGCCTTCGACGTCACCGACCCCGCCGTTCGCGTGCTCGCGCGTTACGGGTCGAGCGATCTGGTGCAGTCCGGGTGGGCGCTCGGCGCACGAACGATTGCGGGCCGCCCCGCTCTGGTCGAGGTTCCGGTCGGGCGGGGATCGGTTGTGCTCTTCGGGTATCAACCCAACTATCGGGCACAGTCGGTCACGGGGTGGAGCCACCTCTTCCGGGCGCTCGACCCGGCGAGGACGGCACTTCCCCGCCGAGAGCCGTGACCCGCACGCCATGGCAAAGATCGATCGAATGACGGACACCATCTCAGTCGCACCCTGCAATCCCACGATTTCATGACCGAGAAGACCTGCCCCCGATGCGGCGCGGCCGCGAACGGCAACTTCTGCGCTTCCTGCGGCGCCAGCCTCGGAGGCCTCACCTGTGATACCTGTGGCACCCAGGCGGAGCCGGGCGCACGTTTCTGCACCGGCTGTGGATCGCCGCTGGGCGCCGCCGCGGCGTCGAAGGTCGGCGCGCCGGCCGCGTCCGCGGCGGGGTCGGCGCCGTCCGGCGGAGTCGGAGGTGCCTCCACGAGCCACGGAAAGGTCGGTGCCCAGGCGGCCGGGTCGGGCGGGGGCGGGGGTCGTCAGATCGGCTGGTGGATGGCCGGTGCGACCTTCGTCTTCCTCCTGGCCGTCGTCGCGTACCCGATCCTGGTCCCCCAAGCGAGCCGTGAGGAGGCCCCCGGGCCGACGGGCGGGGCGCAGTCCCAGCTGGCTCCCTCGGAGTTCGGCAACGCGAACGCGGTCGATCTCAGTTCGATGACGCCGACGGATGCGGCCAACCGGCTGTTCGATCGCGTCATGACCCTCTTCGAGGCGAACGACACGGCGCAGGTCCAGTTCTTCCTGCCGATGGCGATCTCCGCGTACGAGCAGGCCGAACCCCTGACTCCGGACGGCCTGTACCACCTCTCCACACTGCATCGCCTCTCCGACGACCCTGCGTCCGCGCTAGAGGCCGCCCAGCGGATCCTGGACGAGACCCCGACGCACCTGTTCGGGCTGTCCGAGGCCGGCGAGGCGTCTCTCGCGCTCGGCGATACGGCCGCGGCCACCGAGTACTTCCAGGCAGTGCTCGACAACTGGGCGGACGAACAGGCGGTCGCGCGTCCGGCCTATCAGATGCATCCGGCGGTCATGCCGACGATCCGAGGGACGGCCGAAGCCAATACCGGGGGTGACTGAAGTCCCCGGGGGGCCTGACGGAACCCGAGGTCCGCCTCGGCGATTCGCCTTGTACCGCGCCGGGAAATCCGGCTATCATTGGGGGCTTTCGCCGCACGTCCGCCGGAGTTTCGGCGGGGCGGCCCGCACAGCGTGACCGGCGGCGGCCCGACGGCCACCTGCGCTTCTCGGCGCGCTCGACCGAATCGACAACGAACGTGTCGGCACCCCGACACGATCCGACCTCCCGAGAGGAGGCATATTTCGTGAGTGACACGACGACCACCGAAGCTCCGCGCGGAACCCTGCGTACGGGGGCCGGCGGCTATGCGCCGGCCGGCAAGAACACCGGCCGCGTCAAACCGAAGGGCACCAACGAGATTCCGGCGCACGACGGCATCGACACCATCGAGATCCGCTCCCGGAAGCCCTCGTGGCTGAAGGTGAAGTCCCCCGGAGGAAGGAACTACCTCCGTCTCAAGAAGATGATGCGGGAGCAGTCTCTCCACACGGTGTGCGAGGAGGCGAGCTGCCCGAACATCGGCGAGTGCTGGGAGGACGGCACCGCCACCTTCATGATCCTCGGCGACGTCTGCACGCGGGCCTGCAAGTACTGCGGCGTCGCGCACGGAATGCCGACGGAACTCGACCTCGACGAGCCCCGCCGCGTCGCGGACACCTGCGAGGCGATGGAGCTCGAGCACGTGGTGATCACGAGCGTGAATCGTGACGAGCTCGCGGACGGAGGCGCCGGCATCTACGCGGATACCATCCGCCAGATCAAGGATCGGCTTCCCGACTGCTCCGTCGAGGTCCTGATTCCCGACTTCAAGGGAGACGAGGACGCCCTCACGACCGTGCTGGACGCGCGGCCGGAGATCCTCGGGCACAACCTGGAGACGGTGGATCGGCTCCACCCGGACGTCCGCCCCGGCGGTCGCTACTGGCGCTCGATCTCCTTTCTCGGTGCGTCGAAGAAGATCGCGCCGGACATCCTGACCAAGACGGGGATCATCCTCGGCATGGGCGAGGAGCCGCACGAGATCCGGCAGGCGATGATCGATCTGCGCGAGGCGTCGGTCGACATCCTGACGCTCGGTCAGTACCTGCGCCCGTCGCCGCAGCACATTCCCGTCGCGCGCTGGGTGACGCCGGACGAATTCGCGGAGTGGAAGCGCATCGGCGAGGAGGAGTACGGCTTCCGGCATGTGGAGTCCGGCCCGCTGGTCCGCTCCAGCTATCACGCGAAGGATCAGGCCCGCGAAGTGGAAGCCGGCGGTCCCGGTGCGATCACCGAGGTCATGGAGGCCGATGTGGCCGCACCCGCGGAGGTGATCATGCCCCCGCAGGTGTCGAACCTCGTGCAGATCGAGG
>Ga0102929_1000348_pt1 | contig 26835 bp, 15 predicted proteins | sample SalPonR1_B_D2_MG_FD_78510 | JGI IMG/M metagenome (GOLD analysis project Ga0102929, IMG submission 78510) | Salt pond soil microbial communities from South San Francisco under conditions of wetland restoration - Salt Pond MetaG R1_B_D2_MG | ecosystem: Environmental > Aquatic > Marine > Intertidal... | reverse complement strand
TTTTGGCTGCCTCGTTGAATTGTCCTCCGAGAGCCGAAGACTGTTCGTAAATACTGACCTTGTGGCCTGCCCTAGCAGCAAAACCGGCGAAACTCAGTCCACCCGGGCCAGCTCCCACGACGGCAATCTGCTTTGGTCTGGTGGTACGCACTATATTTTTCTCCGTCTCTCTTCCCGCTTCGGGGTTGACGAGACAACTCGCAGGTTTAGCCTGAAAAACATGATCTAAGCACGCCTGGTTACAAGCGATACAAGTATTGACCAGATGTGATTTACCTTTCTTGGATTTATTCACCAATTCCGGATCAGAAAGAAAGGGCCGCGCCATGGATACCAGGTCTGCCTTGGCACCACTGATGGCTGCATTGGCCGCGTCCATATCATTGAAGCGGTTGGTCGCCACAATAGGACGATCTATTTCCCTTTTCATTTTCGCTGTCACCCACAAGAAACCCTGCCCAGGTACTACCCCGGCAATAGTAGGTATTCTCGCCTCATGCCATCCGATACCCGTATTGATAAGGTCTGCTCCTGCTTCACAAACCGCCTTTGTTTGATAAACCACATCTTCCCAACTGTTTCCACCTTCTACAAGGTCCAGCATGCTTTGGCGATACATAAGGATAAACTCCGGCCTCGTGGCTTTTCGCACGCCTTCCACAATACGTTTGGCCAGCCGGGTTCTGTTCTCAATAGAGCCGCCCCACTCATCCTCCCTGTGATTGGTCCGAAGACATCCGAATTGGTTGATCAGGTAACCCTCAGATCCCATGATTTCCACCCCATCATAACCCGCCTGCTCAGCCAGCTGTGCTGTACGTATGTAATCCTGGATAGTGCTCTCTACTTCCTCAGACGTAAGTGCTTTCGGTTTGAATGGGTTGATCGGCGCCCTGAGCGCACTGGGTGCGACATTCTTGGTACTGATGGCATAACGACCGGTGTGTAAAATCTGCAAACAAATCTTCCCTCCTTCGGCATGCACTGCTTCGGTAATGGGGCGATGCCAATCTACCTGTTCAGGATGATCCAGCCGCGCACCGCCATCCATGACTACGCCCACTTCATTAGGAGAAATACCTCCTGTTACAATCAAGCCGGCCCCTCCCCTAGCACGCAGTCGATAAAAAGCAGCGAGTTTCTCATTACCCCCTGGCATCTCCTCGAGCCCAATGTGCATACTGCCCATGACCACCCGGTTATTCAATTCGACACCGGATTTGAGCTTAAACGACTGGTATATCAAATCTTTACTAGACATAAAAAAACCCGAATATTGATGATCAATATCCGGGAAGTTAAACTTTATTGTTCAAAAGGTTTACATGTTCGTCTTTAACAATCGGGCTGTAAACTGCTCACCATCTGCAAGGAGAGAAGCAAAGTAGACACCTGAAGCTAAATCAGGTCGCAAAGTCGCATGTAACAGATTTCTACCAGTTTTCACCTGTACGCTTTGTTGATAAACCATTCTTCCCAATTCATCTCTTACGATGAGCATGCCATCAGCACTCTCCTTAGATTCAAATTTCATCTCGAATCGATCGTAAATTGGGTTGGGATAAACTTGCATTTCTGATGAAACCAGCAATTCTTCATTATTGACCAATCCTGAAGAATCGTAAACCATGACATTCTCCAGCATATTGTCCATACATGAGTTTCTCATCAGCACATCCGCTAATTTGGTATTCAGAATTTCCCGCTTGTCTTCGAGCGTCAAGACAGGATCAATTTGAAAGTAAAATCTGTCACCATCTCTTAGCGCCAAAAACTGACGCAAAAGTATTTCTACTGTTGTTTCTCCAAAAACACCTCCTTCTACAGCCTCTTCTGCCAGAATGCCTACCCATGGATCGATCACATCGACGTTGTCATACATTTCAAGCAATTTCTCCACTGTTTCTGACTCCGAATTGATTTCGTCAATACTCGCGTATCTCGGCAAGCCCATATTCTCGCGTATGGTATTTAAATCAGGAATTCCTCGCTCCCTAGCGCGCATGATGTTTGTACTGGCCAGGTCCATTCCACCTGAACCCGGAGGGCCAAAGAGGAAGTTTCTCAAATCACTGATCAACATGCGATCAAAAATCTGCATGCGTTGCTTAGTAGCGCCTTTAATGTACATGCAGAGACCGTCAGCTGCCATTTGACGCGGATTGAAAAAAGCATTTCTCAAATCGAGGTGACCTCCGGGAGCCACATCTCCCGTTTCCGGATCAATACGCATCACCTGAGCGTTAACCAGTGTATGGCCAATCCTAAATGCAAATGCAGAAAATTCATTGGTGATAGATGGGTCAAGATTGGGATTGTAACCTGAATAAGCCGGCAAGTTTATACCTGTCGCTGGGAGCCACTCATTGAAAGTGATGTTTTGAATGAACCCACCAACCATTTTTCTGGCATATTGGTAAAGCTGCTCATCATCCCATTCAGGGTATTCTTCTTTCAATTCATCACACAAGCGATTGTGTTCCCGCACAAAGATATTATGTATACATGCCAACATGATGTTTTCATTGGCTCTGGCATCACCCGCTACCATCAGTTTATCATTGCGACCGGTATCATCTCCAACCTGCGGCGCGTCCGGATCGATGGGAGAACTTAATTCTCCGTCTATCGTATTCCAAGGCATCATGTCCCCTTCAGAGACTTTCAGCTTGCCGTTCTCAAAACTGCGCAACCAGTGGGCGGATTCCTCATCGCTTCCATAAACTGCACTTCCATCAATCCAGGCCGTGATTCCATTGAAATGCTCTCTTGGGTTGTCTTCAGCCTCTCCGGTGCCTTCCATAACGAGGCTCCTGTTGATACACATCTCTCGCTCACCAGTATTGAATGGGTCAAAGAAAGGGTCTCCGGCTGGAACATCCGTACAAAAGACCTCCTGGCTATTTTCAGTGAGGATCACATCGTGATCGATAAATTGTCCAAAAACCCATAAATAGTCGTTGAGATTAGAAATGGTGTCATTCAGTCTCATTTGCGTGGGTTGGTCCATAACCAGATTGCTTATGGCTCTAGGCAGGAAGTTTACCTCACGAGGGGCATTGGCTCCGTCCCCGTAATTTGGAGCCGCAATTCTCGGAAGAACGGTATGTGTCGCCCCCCATTCAGGGAAACGAAGATTGTTCCCTGAACCATCATAGCTCCTAATGTTTTGCCCTAAAAGTAACACAGGTATGAAACCTGCTACGGCGAGTAGAAGTTTTCTCATAGTATTTTCTCATTAAATTTGCATTCCAGGACCATATTGATCCAGTTCCCTTTCCCTAAGCACAAAACTAAGGATTTTTAGATAAAAAATGCGTGCACAATTGTCCAGGCACCCCTTTCTCCTGTAACAAAAACCGTGCAAAATCTATTAATCACTGATTATCCGTGCCTTAAAACCCCTAATTGCAACAAACACAAAGGACTAAAAACTGTTGAATTCTCCAAAAATTTTTAATCAACTATAAATACAATGCAGAAAGCGATGGTTTGTTGAAATCTTGCCATATGAAGCTTTTTTGTAATATATTTGAGCAAATTTATAGGCGAAACATGGCGAACTTTAGAACATTGACTGTCATATGGATGGCATGTATATTTTCAAGCATTGCTTTAGCTCAGGAAAAATCCCTGGACAGTATAGCGGTCACGCACCCTTTTGGCGAACTGGAACAGGGATGGTGGAATATTTCACTTCACGGAGGTTTTAGTTTTTTGTCAGCCGATGTCGATGCTGAAGTTTTCAAGGGCGCAGGAGTAGGTGTCAGTCTTGGAAGAAATCTTTTTTATGAGAAAGACGCCTTGTTGGTCACAGATTTTCGCATGCGCTTTCAATACGGGGTTGCTCGAGGGCTATCCACCGAGGCTTTTGAAGGCATTCAAAACAATACCGCACTGAACGGCTCACGCCTCAATACTGACGGCCTGAATTATGCGCAAAATCCTGGGTTCGTTTATCAAAATTACCGCTCAAGCATCCTTCAAACAGCGCTGGAAATTCCGATATACCTCAATCCGGCAAGGATGAACAACCGCATACACTTCGGTGTATTTGCAGGCCTAGGACTTGGATGGTACCATGCTGATATCGATCAGTTGGATGCTGCGGGCTTGGCCTATGATTATGCCGGTGATGAGGCATTTGACCTCGATGATTTGTCAGATGCTGCAGCCAGGGATGCACTCAACGATGCCTGGGATGGTGACTATGAGACCAATGCTGATGGGTTCGATGAGGAGTTTCTCAAATTTACCATCATGCCCTCTTTTGGTGTGGAGTTAGGGGTAATTGCAGATAACAACATTGTCGTAGGACTAAGCCATCGGTTCAGCTTGTCTCGCACTGACCTGTTGGACGGATCACAATGGAATGCAGACAACACCGAAAGCGAGGACATGGACTTTCTTCATTTTTCCCATCTCTTTGTTAAATGGAACATTCCCGTCAAACAAAAAAAGAGTATCCCACCCAGCATAACTAAATTGTCCCCACTTGTAAATGAAATCAATACCCGTGAGCCGCTTGCTATCATACGAGCGGAATTGGACAATGTAAAAAGCGTAAATGACATCACTATTCTGCACAACGGACTGCCATATAATGTCCTGCAATATTATCAGAAAGAGTTGGCCTCCAATGTACCGCTGGTAGAAGGTCCTAATGAAATATTAATTACTGTAAGTAATAATGATGGGACAGATCAGGAGCTGTTTATTTTCAATTACATCCCATCAAGGCGATCCTCCGGGCTCAACGAGAAAGCGGAAATATCCTTTGCTAATCCCGCAGTAGAGGGTCAGACAATCGCAGGCACCTCTTTACCCCTGGAGGCTGAAATAATTGGAATAAAATCAGATCAGGAAGTGCGACTCTTTCTAAATCAACAGGAAATCAAAGAATTCACTTATAACATCGGCAGTGGCGTGCTAAGCAGCAACCTGACCCTCAAACCGGGAGAAAATGAAATCAAAATACTTGCACTAAACAGGAATGGGATTTCTCAGGCGTTACGCCAGGTCAAGGCAGACACCTCCGGTGCAGTCGTCAATATCGACATACTGCAACCTGAAGAAGCCGAAGTGACGACTACCAGCCAACAGCTGAACTTGAAATTTTTTGTATCCGGAACTGATCGCGATCATATAAAATTGATCGTGAATGGAGTAAAAACAGATCTGTCTTACAACTCAGCTGATCCCGTATTTGCGGAGAGTATTGCCCTGGAACAAGGCACCAATATCATCAGGATAATAGCCGGAGAAGGCTCAGCTGCCGTGGAAGAAAAGATTACAATCCGCCAAATGGCTCAAACCGATGGCCGGGAAAAACCCGCACCTGTTGAGCCTAGCGACGATAAACTGTTTGTCATCGAAGAATACATCACACCAGTCTGGATTGCTGAAGAAGCTCACTGTTCTTACAACATGGAGCTGAGCTATCCCGCTTCAGTTAAATCGGAGGATATAGAGCTGAAGCTAAACAATACAGATGTGACTCGTTTGCGCATTTTTGAAGAAGACCGTCTGATCCGCGCAGCCCTAAAACTAAAACCAGGAAGAAATCTCATCAAAGTCAGAGATCTCGGCAATAACGCCCCGGTGTATGACAAGTTAATAATTTGTGAGGGTGAGAATGAATATGATGTGGAGGATATGGATGAGCTTGAGTTGAATGTGGAAAATCAACCTGAGGTGAACCAGCAAGAGGAACTTTTAGCGGAACCAGATGAAAATGAAACGGTTGCTTCGATTTCAGGTGATGTGCCTGAAATTACTATTCTTTCGCCTGCAGATCAGGAATCAGAAATTCTCATTCCTGAAATCGATTTAAAAGCCAACTTAAAATATGTTGGCAGTAAAGAAAATATCACGCTTTACTTCAACGACGAAATTGTAACAGATTTTGAATTTGATCCAGAAAAGGGTTTCCTGGAATCTTCTCTTAATCCCAGGGCAGATGAAAATCAAATTACGCTTATTGCCATCAATGATTTTGGGGTAGCCGACGAAGTACGCTACATCATGTATAAGCAAATTCCTCCGCCTGCAATCAACATCCTCATGCCGCAAAACCAGGAACGTTTCTCCAAAGAAGAGGTTTTGCTCAAAGCCACGATTACCGGTGGAGCTCAATCAGGTATCCGTCTTGTAATGAACGACGATCAACAGGAAGACTGGGTATTCGAGGAGGGTGAGCTTACTGCCTTGCTTAAGCTGAAAGAAGGGGTGAATCGCATCGAGCTTTCAGCCCGAAATCGCACAGCTCAAAGATCAAAAACAATTTATATCAATTATTCAGCCCTCCGTGCGCCGGAAGTCATGATCATTAGCCCGGAAAAGGATACTCGTGTAATAGCGGAGAACCTGCCGCTGGTGGCCAACGTAAAACACGTGGAAGACCCTGATCAGATAAGTGTTGTGCTCAACGGCAACAAAATGACAGAGTTCAACTATACCAGCGGAACTATCAGCAGAGATCTGAAACTCAGAGAAGGTACTAATATTTTGAAGATCTCGGCCAGCAATCCACAAGGGGAAGCGTCTGATGAAAAACGAATTGAATACCACATCCCCAAGCCACCAGAAATTTTGGCTATTCGTCCGACCACGGATCGTATAAGAACCAAAATCAATCCTTACCCTCTGAACTTAAAAGTAAAACACATTTACGAGCGTGCTCAAATTAAGCTCAAACTGAACGGGCGGGTTTTCACTGATTATGTTTTTGACAGCACCAAATCTGCTCTGAATGCCGATTTGCTACTACAGAAAGGTGTCAATGAAATGGTCGTTGAAGTCCAAAATGAAGACGGAGGAGATGCAAGGAGCCTGTTGGTAGAATACATTCCGCCTCAACCACCAGTGATCGCGCCCATTCAACCAAGTGGAGATGTAAAAACAAAATCCAACCAACTGGATTTTAGTGCAAACATTTCAAACGTCAAATCAAAGGAAAATATTCAATTGCTTTTGAACGGTCAGAAGCGCTCATTTGAATTGAATAATAACATTCTATCCACTGTCCTCCAACTGCGTGAAGGGAAAAACGAAATCCTCCTTTCCGCTACCAATGAGGATGGAACTGAGGAAAATGTGATCATCGTTCAGTACACCAAACCACTACCTCCTCCTGTAATTGAGTTGCTTCAGCCGAAAGAATCCGGCATCATCGTAGAAAAATCAAGCTATGATTTATCCGCTGAGTTACTGCACATTAAAGGTTCTTACACCATCATGCTGTCTCTAAATGGAATTGAAGTTCCATTTGACTTCAACCCGGTTTCAGGAAAACTGGTGTCGCGTCTGGAATTGAAAGAAGGATCCAATGAAATCGATCTTAATGTGAAAAATAATACCGGTACGGCAAAATCACAGATGACGATCAACTTCCGCAAACCGGAGGATCCCCGTAAAAAAAGGCCACAAATTGAAATGTTGCAGCTCAGCGAAATCAAAAGCAGCAGCTTCGATGCAAGCAAAGGCACAGCCAGTATTGTTTTGCAAGTCAAAAAGCTTGATACCCAAAATCAATTGTCATTGACTCTGAATGATCAAGAGATCACCAATTTTGTATTTGACCCTCAAACAGGGAAATTGATCACCCCATTGACGCTACAAAAAGGATTGAATATTTTAGAGTTGATCGCCACCAATGCTTTTGGAACGGAGACTTTCTCAAAAGAGATAGAATTCTGATTCGTTTATCCCATTTCTGAATATTGCCTGGGTCCTCAAAGGGACATAGTGGGTCATTTCGAAGCAAATTTTGGATATTTCCCTTAAATTCAGGCCCAATTTTGATCAGATGCATCATTTGGGCTTAGTTTTGGGTTATAAGAACCAAAGATGTCCTTTCGGATGTTAATTAACTGAAATCCTCATTAGAAATCGATGACTAACATGAAACAAATTTTGACAACTGCGGTATTCACACTTGGCAGTATTTTTCTCGTAGCACAATCCACACAATGGAATTACCAGGGTAAAGCCACATCAGGATCACAAGATTGGAGCAGCAATACCATGGAACCGCTGAAATATGGTAAGTGGGAGGTCTCCTACCAGGAATTGAAGACGAAGTTGTGGTCAGATTGTGTAGATAAAGGAAAAAAGTCTGTCATTATGCTTCCAGGGCCCGATGGCTACACAGCACCTTTCAAGGTAGAATATGCCCCTGTTGCCCATCCTATTTTGCAGGAAAAATTCCCGGAGATCAGAACCTTCAAGGCCCATTCCATGCTGGATCATGAGTTGAGGGCGCATCTCACGCTTTCCCCCGCGGGTATGAAAGCCATCATTGATGGAGGAAATGACATTTACTACATTACCCCTTCAACAGAGAATAATGTCAATGAGTACGGCGTGTTTTTACATAGCGATTATCCAACTACCCAAGATGGCCAGCCTATGCTCACTTGCGAAGCTGAGGGTCTGGATGTAAAAATGGACGCGTTTGCGAGATCCCATGGCAGAAGCAACAAAAACTTTTCCTGCGAAGACCTTCCCCAATTGAAGTACAGACTGGCTATGGCCTGTACAGGCGAATTCGCCAGTAGATACGGAGGTACGGTTACCGGTGCCATGGCTGAAATCATGAACATTGTCAATAATGTTAATTTTGTCTTTGTCCGAGACGCCGGCATATTCATGGAATTAGTACCCAACAACGAGAATGTCGTCTACCTCAACGCCGGAACAGATCCTTATACCAATGGAAATACAGGTGCTATGCTCGGTCAAAACCCGGCTGTACTTGATCAGTTTATAGGCATCAATAATTACGATATCGGGCACGTAGTTGGCACAAGTGCCGGGGGATTGGCGTCTCTAGCCTCTGTTTGTAACCCAGAAGATAAAGCTCAAGGCGTTTCCTGCCAGTTTGGTAACTACAGCTCCACATTGTTTTTCTTAATTGTGGCGCACGAGATGGGACACCAATTCTCTGCCACCCATACTTTTAATTTTTGCGATGGAAATGAATCTCCAGGTACTGCATTTGAGCCGGGAAGTGCCAATACCATCATGGGCTATTCTGGAGCCGGATGCGCCAACCAAAATCAGCGCACAAATGACCCTTTCTTTCACGTGGCTTCTATCCAGCAAATTCAGACGTTTTCCCGGGATAGAGCTGGCCTAAACTGTGCAGAGCTGCTAGCGACAGACAATGATTGCCCCATCATTGAGTTGCCTTATGAGAACGGATTTTACATCCCTAAAAAGACCCCATTTGAGCTGACAGGTTTTGCCACTGATCCGAATGGAGATCAAATGACTTACACCTGGGAGCAGTTCAACCTGGGGCCTCCAATCCAAGTAGGTGAAGCGCCATTCGGCGGCGCTCCGGGCTTTAAATTCAACCCACCGGACACCAATAATACACGCCTGTTTCCAAATATCAATCTAATCAGAAGACAAAACTTTAATGATCTTTTGGAATATCTACCTGATACCTGCCAGGATTTAGACTTTCGATTTACCGCGCGAGATAATCACGACACTGCCGGAGCTTTAGTATGGGAACAAGTGAGCTTCCAGGTGGCATGTGATGCAGGTCCCTTTAGGGTCCTCCAACCGGGTAACACACCGGATGATGAACTCTACGGAGGATTTAAGAATGTCATTCGCTGGAATCCGGCTGAATCCCAGGCCAGTCCCGTCGATTGTAAGTTTGTCGATATCATGCTTAGTGTAGACGATGGTTTTACCTACCCGGACACCATTGCGAAAAGGGTTTCCAATGACGGGAGCGCACTTGTGTTTATCCCGGAAGAGTATATGGGTGAGCGCAACGTTCGATTGAAAATCAAGTGCTCGGATAATGTCTTTTTCCACATTAGTCCGGACGATTTGCTGGTTACAGAACCAACTGCTCCGGGGTATCAGGCCGATGTGGAACCGACTTTCCAGGACATCTGCTTGCCGGACAAAGCCAATTTCCAGATCAACACGGAATCGTATCTTGATTACGACAGTACCCTTTTCATTGATTACCAATTGAGCTTTACCGAAGGAGTGAACTTTAATTTAAGTAGCGATACCGTCGTCCCTGGTAATGATTTGAGTTTTGATGTAAGCTTTAGTGATTTTCCTCCGCAGGATACACTTGTCGTAGATTTTCAATTTTATCGCGGGGCAGACACCATCCATTTCACCTCACTTGTCCGGGTTACCTCCAATAATTTTGATGACCTAGCATTGCTGGGGCCAAATGATGGTCAGGCGGGAGTGGGCTTACTGCCGGATTTCAACTGGACCAAAGCGAATAATGCAGACGAGTACCTGGTACAAATTTCAACAACGGCGTCCTTTGATCCAGGCTTGGTCATCTACGAGGAACTTACAAGAGATACTTCGCTGGAGTCCCCGATTACTCTTGAGCCCAGTTCTGTTTACTTCTGGAGGGTAGTCCCGTTAAACAGGTGCGGTTTTGAGGAGGATGTACCCATTTATGCTTTTGCATCAAAGACCTTTACCTGTGAAACTTATGAATACAATGGTACAGAGGTTCGATTGCCGGGCAATAGGCCCGCCACCACAGTGATCGATCTCCCGATTCTGCAAGACGGGATCATAGATGACATCAATGTCGATGGTGTGCGCCTGAATCACGAGAGCATGGGACAACTGAGTGGAATTCTCAGAAGCCCTGCAGAAACAGAAGTATTGCTCTGGGCCAACGAATGCGAAAGCCTCGGTGAGATCAATGCCTTTTTTGATGATGATGCCGCCTCAGACTTCGATTGCCTGGAGTTCGGTCAGGGTCTGCGCCCGATCAAACCTGAAGAGCCATTAAGTGCTTTCCATGGAGAAGATATAAGAGGCAATTGGGAGTTGGTCATAGAGGATGAATTATTTGGTTCCGGGGGCGATTTTGTCGGCTTCGACCTTGAAATTTGCGTGGAGAGCACAGAAGCCAACCCTGTCCGCATAAATAACGACACCCTTTTTCTTACACCTAATACGGAAAAAGTTATTACTGAGAATGAATTGTTGTACGAGAATGACAACATCCTGAGCAATTTTATCCTATTCCAGGTCATCAGCCCGGTAACAAAAGGAGAATTGCGCACACCGGATCGAATTGTTGATCAAGGTAAAGCATTCCGTCTCAGCACCCTTCTTAACGGAGAATTGACTTATCGCCATTTGAGCGATGAGGAAGAATACGATCAATTTACCTTTGTCGTGTATAGCCTGTTTGGAGGTTGGGCCGGCATGCAGGACACCTTCCATATTCGCACAGACCGCTCTATCAATAATAAAGAGTTGCAGGAACACCAGTCCCTTGACATTTATCCAAACCCCAACGGACTGGGTCAAGCATTCGTCGACCTGCCTCAGGCAATGGACCGACAACCTGAAATCAATATTTTCTCAGCAGATGGCAGAAATTTTGCTGTACCCACGACCATGAGTAACAAGCAAATGGTGCTGGACATCAAGAATTTGGAAAATGGCTTGTATTTCGTTGAAATACGATCTGGCTCTGATTGGTACATCAGTAAGCTGATTGTTTCTAAATAATAGGCACATACTTCCATACGAATAAGACAGGGGCTGTAGAAATACGGCCCCTTTTTATTTTAGGGACCAACCACGTCTTTTGAAAAGTAGAAACTGAAATAATGCACGGCCGACGAGAAAAACATTCAGCGCTATGAACATGCCCCTTAATCCGAAAAAATGCATGCATGAGTAGTGCGCAGCAATATAAAGAATGAAGGCAAAGATCATACTGTTTCTCATAGCTACAGAAGCCGTCATCCCAACAAATACCCCATCCCAAATGTAGGACCAAAAAGCAAGTAAAGGCGTCAAAACAACCCAAAGTAAAATTTCCTGCTTGAATTCATTTGGTATGTACTCATCCGTAAACAGTGCAAAAAGTTGTCGACCTCCCATTCCATATATCAGCATGTAAACCCCAGCCACCACTAAACCCCATAAAAATACCCTCCTAAGCGTTTGATCGAGCTTTTTGCTGTTTTGTTCACCGAGGTATTTGCCCACTACACTCTCTGTGGCAAAGGCAAATCCATCTATGCCATAGCTCATCCAATTCAGAAACTGCAGGAAAATGACATTTGCTGCCAGGATGTACGTTCCCATTTCGGCAGACTGGGCATTGAAAAAAGCAAAAGCCGTGGATAGAAAAAGTGTGCGAATAAAAATATCTCGATTAATCACCATAAAATCTCTGAATCCAGACCATTTCCAGTCAAAAACGCGCCATCCCCGAAACAAAGCTCGATGATGGTTGTAAAAAATGACACTTAACCCAATCAAAAGTCCGAGGTACTGAGCCGCCACTGTACCCCAGGCCACTCCTTGAATGGACCATTCTCTGTATTGTACGAAGTAATAGGAGAGAAAAACATTGACCACATTGATGATGATGGTGAGCACCATGGGAAAACGGGCATTCTGGCGACCAAAATACCAACCTAGTACCACATACAAACCCAGTGAAGCCGGCGCTGCAAAAATTCGAATGGAAAAATACACTGATGTGAGCTCCTTCAAATCTTCCGGAACCCTAAGTAAATACAGCGCCAACTGGATTAAAGGTTTTTGAAAAACTATAAGTAGCGCAGCCAACAAAAATGCTGTGATCAAACCACGTAAAAGATTGGCAAAAACGGCATTCTCTTTTTTGGCCCCATAGGCTTGTGCCGTCATACCAGTCGTCCCCATTCGGAGAAAACCGAAATTCCAGTATAGAAAGTTAAAAATCATCGCTCCAAGTCCCATGGCGCCCAGGTGACGCACAGAGAGGCCACCCATAAGGGCCGTATCAACAGAGCTGATCAGCGGAACTGACATATTGGTGAGAATATTTGGAATGGCCAGGCGAAAAATCTGTCTGTCAACATCCGTCCATCGCCATTGCAATTTGGCCATTACTCAATATTGGTTAATTCAGTTGGGGACTATTCTGAGCACCATACCTTCCCGTGGCTTATTCTGAGGCCCGAGGTGGTTGTGTTTGACAATGTCTTCCGGCTCTATACCAGAATATTGGGCAGCAATAGAAACAAGCGATTCGCGGCCATCCAGGACATGGTACTTCACAGCAGACTTGGCCCTGAAATGATCACCTGAGTTAGCCAATACCAAAGGGGAGAAAGCCCGGGATACCTCAGAAATTTGAACGGGTAACTCCTCTGCTTTCCCGTTCCATCGGTCCATAGGAATAAGGTCTATGGCCCGACAGACAACATTCAGGAACTGTCCAGGGTGAATCAAATTGGATGACAGATAATTCCAGCGCTTCAATTCATTGACGCTGCAATCAAATCTGCGCGCCAAAACGTACAAGTTATCTCCCGAAGAAACACGATATACGCTTCGCTGAGTCTTATACCTAGGTATCACATTGTAGCGCGGTACAATGTCATTGTATACGGTATCAAGTCCGTCTTTCCAGTATGTACCCAAAAAGCGCGTCATGGCATTCTCGGGAAGAATAAGCAGGTAGCCTTCTGAATTGGAAGGGATCCTTTTCTTTAAAAAAGCAGGATTGAGGTATTCGACTATATCTTTCTCTACCTGTGCCAAATCTGCTATCTCATCAAAACTGAGGCTGTTATAAAGCACGGTATACTCAGTAGAAAACGCTTCTACAGGTATCGGATACTCCTTCTCCGGACTGAATCGATGACCATTTTGGAATAGGTAAGTAAAGGCGATAAATTTGGGGATATAACGCTGCGTTTCTCTGGGCAAAAAAGCTTGTAATTCCCAGAAATTTCTACTCCCTGACTCCCTGATGGCCTTTCTCATCCTGCCAGGACCACAATTATAGGCAGCAACGGCCAGTGTCCAATCTTCAAATTGATCGTACAATGAACTCAAGTAAGCCATTGCTACATCTGTAGACTTGTAGGGATCTCTTCTTTCATCGACCGTATCATCTATCCTCAATTGATAATAGCGCCCAACAGGCGACATAATCTGCCACAAGCCCACAGCCCTCGATCTCGAAATCGCATATGGTTTCATGGCCGACTCTATGGCAGGCAAATAACGCAATTGGCGGGGAAGTTGGTACTTGTCTAAGTATTGATCGATGATGGGAAAATATAACTCAGCCCTTGCCAGCATACGTCCGTAAATGTGACGGTACTCTGAGCGATACAATTCTATGTATTCCTGAACTGTCTCAGAATATTGCAGTTCGACCATGTGCGGCATGCCCATAACTTCGTCTCTCAACGCACTGTTCAACTCAAAATTTGCTTCGGGATTGCGATAGCCTTGCAAATCGTGGCACTTCAGAACAAAAAAAAGAAATAAAACCGCAAGTCTGGATAGCATGACAACAAGGTTCAACCTGCAAATCTATCATTTTTCTAACGTCTTTCCGCCTGAATCTCTTTAGCTTGTCCACATTCATTCCACTATTTGCGAAAAATCCAACCGCATCTGTTTTACATTCCTTTCGTTTTAGGAAATATCCCCATATTGGCACAAAAAAGCATTGAGTCCATGGTGCGAAAAATAGAATTTGAAAAGTACGCTGAGTTTTTTGACAGGGAACTTATCCTGGAACTCTATCGCGGGCTTCTGCTTCCCCGGATGATAGAAGAAAAGATGTTGAACTTACTTAGGCAGGGAAAAATATCCAAGTGGTTCGCAGGTATAGGCCAGGAGGCCATTTCTGTGGGATGTACCAAAAGCCTGCATGCGAATGAGACCATTTTTACTATGCACCGAAATTTGGGCGTATTTACCAGCCGTGAAGTGCCGCTAAAAAGGCTATTCTGCCAATGGATGGGGAAACCAGAGGGGTTTACTCAAGGAAGAGATCGCTCCTTTCATTTTGGCAGTAAAGAGCACCACATTGCTGGTATGATTTCTCACCTCGGACCACAATTGAGCCTGGCCTGCGGGGTAGCACTGGCACATAAATTACAGAGGGAACACAAGGTGGCACTGGCTTTTACAGGCGAAGGGGGTACTTCTCAGGGTGAGTTTCACGAAGCACTCAACCTTGCTTCAGTATGGAAATTACCCGTCATTTTCGTGATAGAGAATAACGGATATGGTCTGTCCACGCCAGTTAATGAGCAGTACAATTGTATGCATCTTGCTGACCGCGGCATTGGTTATGGCATGGAAGCACATATTCTAGATGGAAACAACGTGTTGGAAGTTTACCACCACATTCGAAAAACCGCCTTGGACCTCAGGGAAAACCCAAGACCAGTGCTGATCGAATGCAAAACCTTCAGAATGCGTGGCCATGAGGAGGCTTCTGGTACCAAATACGTGCCAGAGGAACTCATGCAGGAATGGGCTCAAAGAGATCCCGTCAAAAAGTTTGAAGAATTTCTCCTTGAAAAAGGGCTCTGTGGCGAGGAGCAGATAGAGCGCTGGAAGTCGGAATTCAAGAAAGAGATTAACGAGAACTGGAGGGCAGCTGAAGAAGCACCAGATGTAAAACCGGTGGAAAAAGAAGAATTAAATGATGTGTATCAATCCTCAGCACTACCTTCTTCCTCCGATGAATATAGAAAGAAAGAGATGCGCTTCGTAGATGCCCTGGCTCAGGGACTCCATCAATGCATGGAGACCTATCCCGAATTGGTGTTAATGGGTCAGGACATTGCTGAATACGGTGGCGTATTCAAAATTACCGAGGGCTTGCTAGAAAAATATGGCCCGGACCGGGTGAGAAATACGCCCCTCTGCGAGAGCGCCATCGTTGGCGCAGCCCTTGGGCTGAGTATGGAAGGTCAAAAAGCAATGATGGAGATGCAGTTTGCTGATTTCGTTACTTGTGGCTTCAATCAGATCGTGAATAATTTGGCTAAAATACATTATCGCTGGCAGGTGACCGCTGATGTGGTAATCCGGATGCCAACAGGCGGTACCGTGGGCGCAGGCCCATTTCATTCTCAGAGCAATGAAGCTTGGTTTTTCCATACCCCAGGACTGAAAATTGTCTACCCAAGCAACCCCGAAGATGCCAAAGGACTACTCATGAGTGCCATTCACGACCCAAATCCGGTGATGTACTTCGAGCACAAAGCCCTTTACAGGAAGATTACCGGGGAAGTCCCTGAAGGAAACTATTACACCCCTTTTGGCAAAGCCAGAACAATTCGGGAAGGAAGTGAGGCTACGATTATTACCTACGGGATGGGCGTACACTGGGCACAGGAAATCATCGACAGCAATCCATTTGATGTAGGAATTCTCGATTTACGCAGCTTGAAACCGCTCGATTGGGAAGCAATTACAAAAGCGGTAAAAAATACCAATCGCATCCTGATCCTGCACGAGGACACCCTGATGGGTGGTATTGGGGCAGAGATAAGCGCTTATATCACGGAACATTTATTTGAATATCTCGATGCTCCGATCATGCGACTGGGTGCCATGGAAACTCCTGTACCTTTCAATACCAAACTGGAGGAGCAATTCATGCCCAAGCGTTTAATTAAGCCTACACTTGATCAATTGCTTAATTATTAATGAAGAAAGGCAGCACGGAATGATTTATAACGAAGCATAATTGCTTTTACAACGTGGACATTTCAGCTCTTTTCTATATGTTTACCGGCCAATAATCAGCTGGATTCAGCACATAATGCACAGGATATGAATAAAATTGATGAAGTCATAGCCGTTTCAGGCTCTTCAAATCTTTACAAAATGGCAGTCAACAAATCCAGTGGGCTGGTTTTGGAAGATATGTCTACTGGTAAAAAACGTTTCTTTTCTGCAAGGAAGCACCAGTTTACTCCGTTGGGGTCAATTGCTATTTATACGGTCGATGACTCCAGGCCCTTACAGGAGGTCTTCGAGATGATGCAAGCTGCAGAAATAGACTTTCAGCCGCCTAGTCATAAGGCTGAACCTCAGGAAATCATCGAGTATTTCGAAGAGGTCATGCCTGACTATGACCCGGAACAGGTAAATCCAGGAGACATTCGCAAAGTGCTCAAGTGGTACAATTTTCTCACTGAACACAATTTCTTTCAAAACGCTGAAGAAAGTCCGTCGGATAACTTGGAAGAGGAAGAAGAATAAGATCAATGGGAACACTTTTTGATTATTCCCTATTCAATCAGAGCTTGATAACATGTACAAAGGCAAAAAAGTGATTGCAGTGCTCCCGGCCTATAATGCCGGAAAAACCCTGCAAAAAACCTATGTAGAAATCGACCGGTCCCTCGTTGACGAAGTTATTCTCTGTGATGATGCCAGCAGTGACAATACAGCAGACCTGGCAAAGGAAATTGGTGTTGATCACATCATTCGCCATGAGAAAAATAAGGGCTACGGAGGCAATCAAAAGTCCTTGTACAACAAAGCCCTGGAAAATGGGGCAGACATTGTCATCATGTTGCATCCCGATTATCAATACACGCCCAAGCTCATACCGAGCATGGTCAATATTATCGGGGAAGATCTCTATCCTGTTGTACTGGGCTCTCGTATTTTAGGCAAAGGGGCACTTAAAGGAGGAATGCCTGTCTACAAATACATAGCCAATCGCCTGCTGACCTTTGTTCAGAATCTCTTGGTGAGCTATAAATTGTCTGAATATCACACCGGCTACAGGAGCTTCAACAGAGAAGTACTGGAGCGTATTCGCTTCAATGACAATTCAGATGATTTTGTTTTTGACAATGAGATGCTGAGCCAGATCATTTACGCGGGCTTCGACATCGCAGAAGTAACCTGTCCGACCAAATATTTCGAAGAAGCCTCCTCCATTAATTTGAGAAGAAGCATTAAGTACGGGATGGGCGTCCTCAGAGTTTCGCTGATGCATTTTTTCCAACGCATGGGCCTGAGCAACTTTGATATGTACAAAAAGACCTAAGGCTTCCTGAACAACACGCGCTTGACAAGATATATGAAGGCAAGTAGAACGGTGTAGGTGAAAGTAGCAGTCATTACAAGAGTTTATGCTTGAGAAAAAATTCCTTTCGGAATGAATGAAAACATCTGGAAATTGATACACCGAAAAAGCCTGGATATGCAAACCGATGCTTTCATTCAGAGTGACCCACTTTCAATTCCAAAAAACTTCAAAAAGAAACAAGATATAGAAATAACTGCCCTGTGGATCGCTGTATTGTCCTGGGGCAACAGAAAATCCATCATCAATAGTGGTCGCAGGCTATTAGATTTGATGGAGAGAGAACCGCATGACTTCATGCTTCACCACACTGAAAAAGATAAAGCCGCTTTCCTCGAGTTCAAGCATCGAACTTTTCAGCCCACAGACGCCCTGTATTTCCTGGACTTCTTTCAATGGTACTACAGACAATATGAGAGTCTTGAAACCGCTTTTTTTCCTCAGAAAAAATATCCAAAAGCCAATACGAAAGAAGCACTGGAAAGATTTCATGAGAATTTTTTCTCACTGGAGCATGCTCCACAGAGGACCCGCAAACATATAGCTACACCGGCAAAAAAAAGCAGCTGCAAGCGCTTAAATATGTTCCTGAGGTGGATGGTCCGCAGAAAGGGGGTGGATTTTGGTTTGTGGCAACGGGCCAGCCCTGCTCAACTTGTCGTACCCCTAGACGTCCATGTGCATCGTACTGCGCTGAAACTTGGTTTAATGAAGAGAAAAATCGCCGATTGGCAAGCCGCTGAAGAGCTCACAGCTCTGTTAAAAGAGTGGCGCCCCAGAGACCCCGTCTTCTATGATTACGGTTTATTTGCTCTTGGAAATGAAGGGCAATTTTAAGCAAGAATCTGGTCAGTGCTCTATGCGCAATTCGTCAATTTTCTTCGCAGCTTCACCGGAAAAATAAACATAGACGCGGTAATCACCATCTTCTGTACTCAATTTACCAATGACCACCTCGTTGACCTTATTAGCGGACCCCCCATTGTGTAATCGTTCGAAACTTCGCACGGGATGATCCTTGAAGAATCTTTCCAGGCGCACAGCTGCCTCGCTGGCATTGAGACTATCCTCAAAATCTTTTATACAAACCCACACCTCGGGTTGAAGATAAGCAGATAATGCTGCAGCATCCCCATCATCAAATGCTCGGGTCACCATGGATTCATCATTCTGAGCCGACGTGAAGGTCGACAAAGAAAAGACACATAGGAAGGCAACAACGACCCTTTTTAAGACGATTGGAAAAGACATTTCTCTGAAATCTGGCATAGCAATTCTTATTTCTAAAAAGAATAACGCAATTTTGGCTAAGTAAATTCCATAACTATGTCACGAAAAGCTGCATTGATCATCCTCGATGGCTGGGGATTGGGCGACAAAAGTGGTTCTGATGCCATTCATAACGCACGTACCCCGTACATCGACGGCCTCATGGAAAATAGGCCCTGGAGCAGACTGGAGACATTTGGGGAAATAGTGGGACTCCCAGATGGTCAAATGGGAAACAGCGAAGTAGGTCATCTCAATATCGGAGCTGGTCGAACGGTTTACCAGGATCTGCTAAAAATCAATCGATCGATCGATGAGGGCGATATATTCAGGCGCGAGACCATAAAAAACCTGGAGAACTACTGCACCGGAAAGAAAAAGCCCTTACACCTAATGGGGCTGGTCAGTGATGGCGGCGTCCATGCGCACATTAAACACCTGATCGCACTGGCACTTCATTTTGAAAAAATGGGGATATCCGTTTTTATACATGCTTTCACGGATGGCAGAGATACGGATCCTCAAAAAGGGGTCTCATTTCTCCGGCAGTTACGGGATGCCTTTGAGCATACCTCCGTCAGCATTGCTACCGTATGCGGTCGATACTATGCCATGGATCGGGACAAGCGCTGGGATCGGATACGCCTGGCTTATGACCTGCTAGTCAAGGGGGAGGGGGAGGCCTGCGAAGACCTGATAGCTGCTGTAAAGCAGCGCTACCAGCAGGGAGAAACAGATGAATTCATCAAACCACTATACAACGCCCATCTGTCCTTAAAGGATCGCACAATCCAGCCGGAAGATGCTGTGTTTTTTATCAATTTCAGAACGGATCGCCCCAGGCAATTGACCGAGGTTTTAAATCAGAAAGACCGACCGGAAAATAGCATGAAAGCCCTGGAACTTTATTACGTCACCATGACGGAATACGACGATAAGTTTGAGCACATCCGGGTCGTCTATCCCAAAAAACACCTGTCCGGCACCTTAGGCGAATACCTTTCAAACAAAAATCTTCAACAACTGAGGGTGGCAGAAACAGAGAAATACCCACATGTCACATTTTTCTTCAATGGTGGCAGAGAAAAGCCTTTTCCTAAAGAAGAACGGATTCTTGTGAGCTCACCAATGGTAGCTACCTATGACTTGCTGCCAGAAATGAGTGCACCGGACATTACGGAACGCACCCTTAAACGCTTGGGTGTGCCTGAGGATGCTCCTGATTTTATCTGTCTCAATTATGCCAATGCTGACATGGTTGGTCACACAGGTAACTTCAAGGCAGCTGTACAGGCTTGTGAGGCGGTTGATCGCCAGTTAGAGCGACTCGCAACTCGACTCTTGGAACTAGATTATTCCATACTGATTATTGCAGATCATGGCAACGCAGACTATATGGTGAATGAAGATGGTAGTCCGAACACGGCACATACTACCAACCCTGTTCCCGCTGTCCTCGTTAGCAACTATTTCACAGGCGTACACATGCGCGACGGCAACCTGACCGACGTTGCACCAACTATTTTAAGTTTAATGGAACTCCGTGCCGGAAATGAAATGACCGGCAGTATTCTTTTTGAATGATCAGGCAGCTTTGAGCTTTCTGAATTTAGATTTCTGTATTTTCTCACGCACCATATCGGCCGTAATATGGACCTCTTTTTCATCACTGCCGGGAATCTCAAACATGAGATCCATCATGATCACCTCGCAAATACTCCGCAAGCCACGTGCTCCAAGACCATAATCTTCTGCTCTTTCAGCAATTAGATCCAGGGCCTCGTCTTCTATTTGCAATTCAACATCTTCCATTTCAAACAGTCTTTTGTACTGTTTGACCAGTGCATTTTTAGGTTCTGTGAGAATACGCTTGAGGTCAGCTCGTTGCAATCCCTCTAAGTGAGTGACGACAGGCAGCCGACCGATCAGCTCGGGAATTAAGCCGTAGCTTTTCAAGTCCTGATGAGTGATATACTTTAAAACATCCTCATCGGACTCTTCTTCTTCCATGCTTTTAAAGCCAATCACCTGGTTATTCATTCTTTTAGCCACCTCTTTCTCAATCCCGTCAAAGGCCCCACCACAAATAAAAAGAATATTCGACGTGTCAAGGGCTATCATTTTTTGCTCTGGATGCTTTCTACCTCCATAAGGAGGTACGTTGACCTCAGTTCCCTCCAACATTTTCAGCAGGGATTGTTGTACACCTTCCCCGGATACGTCCCTGGTGATGGAAGGGTTGTCCTGTTTACGGGCCACCTTGTCTATTTCATCAATGTAAATAATACCTTGTTCAGCAGCTTCCACATTGTAATCACAAGCCTGTAAGAGTCTGGACAAGATGCTTTCCACATCCTCCCCTACATATCCAGCTTCCGTAAATACGGTCGCATCAACAATTGTAAAAGGAACATCCAATTGTCGCGCAATGGTTCGGGCCAATAAAGTTTTTCCCGTACCTGTGGGCCCAACGAGAACAACATTGCTCTTTTCTACTTCTACCTCGTGATCACTTTGCTGCTGGTTGATCCTTTTGTAGTGATTATAAACAGCTACAGAAAGTACCTTTTTTGCCTCTTCCTGGCCAATAACATAAGCATCCAGGTTCTTCTTAATGTCTTTAGGTTTGACATCTTTCAAAAGAAACTCCTGGGACTCTGCTTCTCCTTTTTTTGGTTCCCCCAGCTCCAACTTTACCATTTCATAGGCTTGGAGCACACATACATCGCAAATGTGTGCATCCAGGCCGGATATCAATAAGTTGGCTTCAGTCTTTGGTCTATCGCAGAATGAGCATCGTTGCATAATTAGTTTTTATTAAGATTTGTTAGGACGTCGAGACAACACCTCATCCACAAGGCCGTATTCTTTGGCTTCTGCAGCGACCATCCAATTATCGCGATCGCAATCCTTTTGAATGGTATCATAGTCTTGTCCGGTGTGATCCACAAGAATATTATACAATTCTTTTTGCAATTGCTTAATCAACTTGTAGTTGATTTCCATATCACTGACCTGACCTTGCATCCCACCCATGGGCTGGTGGATCATCACCCGGCTGTGCTCCAGGCAAGACCTCTTTCCACTAGTTCCGGCGGCGAGTAGTACAGCTCCCATGGAAGCCGCTAATCCCGTGCAAATAGTGGCCACATCCGGGCCTACATATTGCATCGTATCGTAGATACCCATTCCGTCAATTACGGAACCTCCCGGACTATTGATGAACATATTGATGTCCCTGGATTTATCCGTTGATTCAAGAAATAGCAATTGTGCCTGGATGACATTAGACACATAATCATTCACAGGAACACCCATGAAAATAATGCGATCCATCATCAGGCGAGAGAAAACATCCATTCCAACGATGTTCATCTTTCGCTCCTCTATTACCTGAGGAGTGAATCCATGTATGTTGGGAACACTGGTCTGCATGTATTTGTCCAAATGCATGGAACTCATGCCCAGGTGCTTGGTGGCATATTTTTTAAATTCGTTCTTAGGTATCATGTTAATCGTTTTATCAATTCTTTCCTTTTATTGTGGCTCCGTTTCTTGCTTCGCGGTCATTTCCTTAACCACTTCATCGTAAATACGTTCAAATTCTTCAGGACTTACTTTCTTAACGTCTGCATTTACTTTTTCTGCTACAGCCTGCACGAGTTTGCCCGTTTCCAGGTTATTGGCAATGCGGTCGACATATTCTTTATTAGACATGAGCTGCTGAACCATGCGTTCCGCCATCTCCTTTTCCTGTATTCCGTACTGATAAACTTCGCGATATGCTGCCTCAACAATTTCTTCTTGCTCAAGAGACAATTCCAATTTATTCGACAAAGATGACCTTATCAAAGACCAACGCAAATCCTCTAAAAATTTATCAAAATCTTCTTCGGTTTCCAATTTGAAATTGTCTGACTCAGACGTCCACTTCTTCACAAACGCTACCGGAAGCGATACATTCAGATCCTCAGTCAGTTTTTCCTTCACCTCCTTGAACAATAATTCCTGCACTTTATGCTCATTGCTTCGATTGAGAAATTCAAGGGTTTTCTCTCTTGCTTCTTCCTCGGTTTTGACCTCGTCTGGGCCGAATACCTTATCGAAAAACTCCTGGTTCATCTCGGCCTCCTCTAAACGTAAGACCTCATCAATTCCGGCCTTGAACTCTTTGTTGAAGCTTTGGTCGTCTTCAATTTTGAGAAGGTATTTTCTAACGTATTCTTCTTTACCATCTGGTGCCAGTGAATAAATATCAATGTCTAAGGCGTCTCCAATTTTTTTCCCAAGGAGATTCTTTTTCAGCTCCTCGTCCTTTACAGATTCAATATGAATACGACTTTCTGTGCTGATGCCATCTACCTTTACTTTTCCGTCTTCCATTTCCATCAACTCCAGGTTGACAACATCATTCTCCTTGATTGGCTCATCGACAGCCTCCTGTTTGCCCATTCGCTTTTTCCACTCTTCCAACTGTTTGTCGACATCCTGATCTCCAAATTCAATATCGTATTTGGGATAAGCGTACGCTTCCCATCCTTCGAGGTCTATTTCTGGCATCAACCCCAGCTCAAATGAGAAATTATAGTCGGCTATTTTCTTAGCGTTTATTTCATTCTCCCCTTCCTCGTGCAAGGGTAATGGTTCTCCGAGGTAATTAATCTTATTTTCCTCCAGGTATTCCGACAATTCCTTGTTTAGATCATCGTATACCATTTTGGCCAGGATATTGTCTCCATAAAGCTTTCTAATCGTGGCTAGAGGAGCTTTCCCCTTTCTGAACCCCTTTAGGGTGGCATTCTTCTGCTCTTTTTTCAATGCTTTTTTTAGCTTTTCACTTATTTCCTCTGCAGGCATTTTAATATCCAGACGAATATGGTGCTCAGCTATTTCTGTTCTATTGATTGAAGACATGACTCTTTGGTTTTAAATATTCATTCTTTGTTTTTCTGCTGCTTTTTATCCAGGAGCAGCCAGAAAGCTTAATAATTTGGGATTGTCGTTCCCGGAAAACTGATTTATCAATTGAAGAAGACGCATCCTGTTCCTTTGAGCAATGCTCTTTTGATGTCTATATCCAATATTTACACCGGCAGTTTTGCTTTTTATTGAGCAGATCAAAATGGAACTAATAGGGTTCATGCCTTGTTAAATCTTTCAGGCTAATGGTGACAGGATTAAGACGAAGCGTGAGAAGTCTCTGAATTTCAGGAAGTGCGGGTGGAGGGACTCGAACCCCCAAGCCGTGAAGCACTAGATCCTAAGTCTAGCGTGTCTACCAATTTCACCACACCCGCAATTGTCATTGAAAAAAGGAACTTCTTCCTCTTTCTAAAAGTTCGGCAAAGTTAAGGGTATTTTCGTAAAAATGCAGAATGCTTTGGTAAAATTATTGTACAGTTGTTTAAATGTGATTTTATGTGCATTTTCGATATAGATCATGAATGAAAGGAAACTCCATGTTGCTCAAGACGATAAGCTGATAGATGATGCTTATCAGAATTTACTGTCCGCCCTCCCACCAAGTATCGAGGCGGAAGACAGGAGAAACATTGCCAAGGCCTTTCAAATGGCTCGGGAAGCACATCACACCCAAAGAAGGAAATCAGGCGAACCTTATATTTTGCACCCCATAGAAGTAGCCAGGATTTGCGCGGAAGAAATAGGTCTGGGACCTACGGCAATTGTGGCTGCGCTTCTGCACGATGTTGTCGAGGACACAGCCATTTCTAAAGATGATATTGAACATCATTTCAATAAAAAAATAGCACTGATCGTAGAGGGTCTTACGAAATTAGAAGCTAATTTCGATGAGGATCAGGACTTTACCCATAGTATACAGGCAGAAAATTTTAAAAAAGTCCTGCGCGCCATGCTCATTGATGTGCGGGTCGTTCTCGTCAAAATGGCTGACCGTTTGCACAACATGCGAACATTAGGTGCCATGCCTAAACATAAACAGTTACGGATAGCTGCAGAAACCAGTTTTATCTATTCTCCACTTGCACATCGACTCGGTTTATACAACATAAAAACCGAGTTTGAAGATATGAGCATGAAGATTACAGACGCCGATAATTATTTTGCCATTGCTCAGAAGTTAAAAGACACCAAGCGCAACAGGCAGGTTTACATCAAATCATTTATCGACCCGTTGAAAGAGGTTTTGGATGCCGAACTGGACTTCGGTTTTGAAATCTACGGACGCCCTAAATCCATTCATTCTATCAACAATAAGATTCAGAACAAGAATGTAGAATTCGAAGAAATTTATGACCTCTTTGCTATTCGTATTATTGTGGATGCACCGCTGAAATTAGAGAAAGCCGTTTGCTGGCAGATCTACTCCATTGTCACAGATGTCCACGAGCCCATCCCTGAGCGCCTGAAAGACTGGATTACGACGCCCAAATCCAATGGCTACGAATCACTTCATACTACCGTTATAGGACCGGGTGGGCGCTACGTGGAAGTACAAATCAGATCCAAGCGCATGGATGAAATCGCCGAAAGAGGATTTGCTGCCCACTGGAAATACAAGGGAGAACTGCGGTCAGATGATGTCTACGACAAATGGCTCGTTTCTATTCGAGAAACCCTTGAGAGTCCGGAAAGTGATACCATTGATTTCCTGGGCGACCTAAAATCCAACCTATTTAACGAGGAAGTATTTGTTTACACGCCCAATGGCGACCTAAAAGTACTACCTAAAGGTGCCACCGCCCTTGATTTTGCCTACAGCATACACTCTGAGGTAGGCAATCAATGCGCAGGAGTCAAGCTTGAAAACAAGATGGTTCCACTCAATTATATCCTATCCAATGGGGATCAATTGGAGGTCATCACAAACAAATCTCAAAAGCCCACCGAAGATTGGCTGAAATTTGTCAAAACAGCCCGTGCCAAATCTAAAATTAGAGGCTCTTTAAAAGAGCGTGAAAAAGAAATGGCGGGTATGGGGAAAGAGAAACTCCTGCGCAAGCTGGACCAAATGAAAGTCGATTACGACAGCAATATTGAATTTCTCATAGATCACTATGCCTTCGACAATGCCATGGAGCTGTTTCTTGCTATTTACGAGGAGAAGTTTAACCTGAATCAACTGAAGACTCTTGAAATTCAGGGCAAAAAACTACTGCCGAGAAAGAAAGGAATCATTGAGAAAATAGTGGGATTCCGGCGATCCGATGGTGAGGAACAGCCCATTCGTAAGAAGAAAAAGAAAACAGACAGCCAGGCGAAAGTTACCTTTCCGGACAATGCGGACTTTCAATACCAATTGGCTCCCTGTTGCAATCCTGTTTTAGGAGACAATATTTTCGGATTTATTAATATTAGCGGCGGCATCAAAATCCATCGCTCCAATTGTCCCAACGCAGAACATTTGATGGCCAATTATGGTTATCGAGTCATCAAAGCCGATTGGGTAGATGAGGAAAATACACCATTTACCGTGGAGCTCCTCATTGAGGGCCTGGACAAAGGTCCCGGGGTGATAGAATCCGTATCCAGCAGCCTGAGTTCACAGCTCGGTTTGAACATTAAGTCCTTTTACATAGACGGACACGAGGGATATTTCAAAGGAAAAGTTTCTATCATTGTAAAAAATAAGGAACAGTTGAATCAAGCCATTGATCTTCTCAAGAAAATGGATGAAATTCACTCAGTGTCCAGGTCAAATTGAAATC
>Ga0102929_1000347_pt1 | contig 26854 bp, 23 predicted proteins | sample SalPonR1_B_D2_MG_FD_78510 | JGI IMG/M metagenome (GOLD analysis project Ga0102929, IMG submission 78510) | Salt pond soil microbial communities from South San Francisco under conditions of wetland restoration - Salt Pond MetaG R1_B_D2_MG | ecosystem: Environmental > Aquatic > Marine > Intertidal... | reverse complement strand
TTTTGAAAACTATCAGTAAACCTGGATTTTATCGCCTCATCAATTTTCATTGTTCTTACAATATTTGTTTTAACAAATGTAAGTTCAAAAAAAATGGTTTACAAGGGCAAATGGTTTTTTTGTGCGTTGCGCGCCTCTTCTTGTCCGTTAGGAGACAGTATACCCATGAGCTTAATGGCTTCATGACTTGCAGCTTGCTCTGCCGATTTTTTGTTGAAGTCGTCAGCCTCTGATATTTCTATCCCGTCTACAACCACAGCAATCTGAAACCTGTCTCTTTTGTTGAGTTTGTATTTCTTTTTCAACATGTAACAAACTTCATTTCCATTTTTCTGACAATGTTCCAACAGCAGACTTTTGAAATTATGATTCTTTTCTTCCAGTTCATGGATGTCCATGTAAGAGCGCAATATTCTACCGATGACGATATCTCTTGTTTGTCTATAACCCCTGTCTAAATAAATAGCCCCTACGAGAGCTTCCAGGGCGTTACCTAGCATGGAGTTGCTGATGCGCGTGGTATTGTATTTATTCAGTAAAACGTCAAGACCCATATTGTCTGCAATGCGATTAAGCGTTTTTCTCATGACAATCTTCGATCTCATTTGTGTAAGAAAACCTTCGCTTGCAGTGGGGTATTTCATGTATAGATATTCAGCCACTATAGAACCCAGAATAGCATCACCGAGATACTCCAGTCTTTCATTATTGTCGATGATGTCATTACTTTCTGCCTGCCCCGCATTAGATTTATGTAGAAAGGCCATTCTGTAAAGGGTCAGGTTGCGGGGAAGAATACCAAGAATAGTGAAAAGCCTTAGGCAGAGATGTCTTTCTTTAGAGAATAAGAAATTGTAAAGTCCTTTGGGATGTAAAAGGCGAATCATATTTTTTTCATTATCACAGAGGTGTTGTGACCGCCAAAACCAAATGTATTACTGACAAATGATTGCAATTCTCTTTGCTGAGGGGTATTGAAAGTGAAATTCAGACGCTTGTCGAGTTCGGGATCATCCTCAAAGTGATTGATTGTTGGTGGTACAAATCCGTCGGTTAATGCCACGATGCCGGCAATGGCTTCAATAGCACCTGCCCCTCCAAGTAAGTGGCCCGTCATAGATTTGGTCGAGCTTATATTCATTTGATAAGCTGCCTCACCAAATACTTTCTGAATAGCAAGGACTTCTGCTTTGTCTCCCAAGGGAGTACTTGTACCATGAACATTGATGTAATCCACATCTTCCTTGTCCATACCGGCATCCTGTAGTGCGAGTTTCATGACAGCCGCAGCTCCGCGGCCTTCAGGATGTGGGGCTGTCAGGTGGTAAGCATCGGCTGTACTGGCACCGCCTACAATCTCTGCAAGGATATTTGCTCCCCGGGCCCTGGCATGCTCATAAGACTCGACTATGAGTGCTCCTCCACCTTCACCTAAAACAAATCCGTCCCGGTCACGATCAAAAGGACGGCTGGCAGTAGAAGGATCATCATTTCTATTGGAAAGCGCTTTCATATTACTGAATCCTCCAATACCCATGATATTTATTCCTGCCTCAGAACCACCGGCGATAATGACATCTGCCTTATTGAGCTTGATTTGATCCACTGCAGATAAAATGGCGTGAGAAGAAGAGGCACAAGCGGAAACCGTGGCAAAATTGACACCTCGGAAATCATATTTCATGCTAATATATCCTGCAGCAATATCAATGATGAGTTTGGGCACCATGAAAGGGCTAAATCGAGGTATACCTCCACCTTGCTTTACATAAGTCCGGAATTCTTCTTCGTAAGTATTCATCCCTCCGATACCCGAGCCCCATATGACTCCGCATCGATCATGGTTTAGTTGTGCGTCCGCCAAGCCTGCATGCACAAAGGCCTCATCGGCCGACACCATTGCAAACTGGCAAAACCTATCCATTTTCCGCGCCGTTTTGCGATCCATATATTCCTGGGGATCGAAGCCTTTAACTTCGCAGGCAAATTTCGTCTTGAAATTATCCGGATTTACCAAAGTCAGCTCGGCAGCTCCACTAATGCCTTCTTGCATCGCGTGGCTATACTCCTGAACATTTTTGGCTATGGGGTTGATGGTACCTATACCTGTAACGACAACTCGTTTCATGCATCGTAGCTTAAGTGAATCTGCAGCTGTGGATCAGCACGTATTGTAAATATAATATAAAAATAGGCGATCTGAGAAATGGCAAGCTAGCGAGTAAGGATGTTGTTAACAAAGAAAACGGGCAACACCTTGTCTGGCCTCGCCCGTTTTCATCCTATTTATTAGCTCTGCTGCTCGCCGAGATAGTTCACTACCTGGCCAACAGTCTGAATTTTCTCTGCCTGCTCATCTGGAATAGAAATATCAAATTCCTTTTCAAATTCCATGATCAATTCGACAGTATCCAGAGAGTCGGCTCCCAAATCATTGGTAAAACTAGCTTCTGGTGTCACTTGTGCATCGTCAACACCTAGTTTATCAACGATAATTTTTTTGACTCTTTCTGCAATATCTGACATAAGAAAAGAAGTTGGTTAATAAATGAAGTGCAAATAAATAACAAAAAGCGCACAATGACAAGCCTCCGAAAGATATTCTCATTTCTCTGTAAGCTTCTCACAGAAAGCTTTACACCAATTTTCCAGTGTTTGCCAGTTGGCTCGTGCATATCTTGATAAGCGCTTTGGGAGTTATTGATTCTCAATATTCCATGTCCGCCCATTAAATTTAATCTTCAGATAATGAGCTGCGGAACCTATATTTGTAATCTTGCATTATTTTTGAAGTCACAAGCTGACAAAAGCTTGAAAAATTATGGGTATTAATATAAACGAAGAGCAAAACACCAAAATAGTGGCTACCATCGGTCCTGCTTCAAGCAGCTATGATACGCTGATTGACCTAGTGAAAGTGGGCACAGATGTTTTCCGATTAAATTTTTCTCATGGATCACACGATGATCACATGGACGTGATTGAGCGAATTCGTAAAATCAATGAACGTCACAATACTTTTGTGGGAATTCTTGCTGACCTCCAGGGGCCTAAATTGAGAGTGGGCAAAATCAGCAACAATGCCATGGCTCTAAAAAAAGGAGAGGAGATCACATTCGTCAACAAACCAGTACTCGGAACTCACGATGCTGTTTACATGAGTTATACCCAGTTCGCAAAAGATGTTAAACAAGGGGAAAAAGTACTTATAGACGACGGTAAAATAGTCCTTGAGGTGATCGATACCAATAAAAAAGATCAGGTCAGGCTGCGTGTACTTTTTGGAGGCATTCTCAGCTCGAATAAAGGCGTGAATCTACCAGATACTAAAATATCCCTCCCTAGTTTGACTGAGAAAGATTTAGTAGACCTGGAGTTCGTGCTCTCCGTTCCGGAAATCAACTGGATTGCACTTTCCTTCGTACGTTCCGCCAAGGACATCAAGGACCTGAAAAAAATTATCAAAAAATCCAAGCACAGCGCGAAGGTGATCGCAAAAATTGAAAAACCAGAAGCTGTCAGCAACATAGATGCCATTATCGATGCGTCAGATGCCATCATGATTGCAAGAGGCGATCTTGGAGTAGAAGTACCTCTGGAACAAGTCCCGGTATTACAGAAAAAAATGATTGCCAAGTGCATTCGCAATACGAAGCCTGTTATTGTTGCCACACAAATGATGGAGAGTATGATTACGAGTCCTTCGCCCTCAAGGGCTGAGGCCACAGATGTGGCGAATGCTGTGATGCAAGGCACTGATGCCGTGATGCTCAGTGGCGAAACCTCTATTGGAAAACACCCCGTCAGGGTGGTAGAAGCCATGAACAGTATTATAAATGAGGCAGAAAAACACATGGATGTGGAGGACCAAACCCCGGACCCGGATGCCAAATCTCCCACTTTTCTATCTGATGCGGTTTGCTACAACGCAGCAAAGATTGCCAGGGAGGTGGGGGCAAAAGCCATCGTGGGAATGACCACCTCCGGATACACAGCTTTCAAAGTATCCAGTAACCGGCCTCCATGTAAGATTTTTATTTTTTCGGATCGAAAACACAATCTCGCCACGCTTTCCCTCGTCTGGGGAGTTAGATGTATGATCTATGAGAAATTTACGACCACTGATGAAACGATCGCTGATACCGTTAAAATATTGAAAGAACGCAATTACGTTTCAAAAGGCGATGTGATGGTGAACACAGGTAGTATGCCTATCAAAAAACGCTACCGGACGAATATGTTGAAAGTAACCTTGGTAGAGTAATAGAGTTATGGCAGATAAAATTGTTGAAATTATTAATAAATCCAGAAATGCCCTTCCAGAGTACAAAACTGAGCTAAGCGCCGGTATGGACCTCAGGGCAGATTTAGATGAAGTGCTGACCATGAAGCCATTGGAAAGAATGGCCATACCTACAGGCTTGTACATTGCTCTGCCACCTAACTGCGAAGCACAGATTCGCCCACGAAGTGGACTGGCACTCAAGCAGGGCATCACCTGCCTGAATACACCTGGTACTATAGATGCAGACTACAGGGGTGAAATACAAGTCATCCTGATCAACCTGTCCAATGAAATTCAACGGATCAATCCCGGAGAAAGAATTGCACAAATGGTAGTGCACAGCGTAGAACACATTAAATGGCAGCAAACTGATGAACTTGATGCTACCGAGAGAGGCTCCGGGGGATTCGGAAGTACAGGAAAAGAATAAAACTATGAACTTAATCATTCCAATGGCCGGAAGAGGCTCACGTTTAAGACCACATACCCTGACCGTCCCCAAACCGATGGTGCCTGTAGCAGGGAAACCTATCGTCCAGCGATTGGTAGAAGATCTTTGTAGCAGCCAGGACGAGCCCTTTGAAAACATCGCTTTTGTCCTTGGAGATTTCGGAGAAGAAGTAGAAAAGAAACTTCTACAAGTTGCAGAAGACCTCGGATCAAAGGGACATATCTACTATCAAAATGAACCACTGGGAACGGCTCATGCCATCAACTGCGCCAAAGACTACCTTGAGGGTTCGGTCATCATTGCTTTTGGTGACACCTTATTTGAGGCCAATATGGATATCAAGCCGGAGACGGAGGGTATCATCTGGGCCAAACGTGTAGAAGATCCTTCCGCTTATGGTGTCCTTGAATTGGACGAGGACGGTTTTATCAGCGGATTCGTAGAAAAACCGGAAGAGTTTGTGTCTGATCTTGCCATTACGGGAATTTACTATATCAAAGAAGGGGAGAAACTAAGAGATGAAATTCAGCACCTCCTTGACAACGATATTAAAGAAAAAGGAGAATTCCAGTTGACGAATGCCCTGGAAAACATGAAGCAAAAAGGGACTAAATTCCGCGCAGGTATTATCAACGAATGGTTAGACCTCGGCAACAAACATCATTTTGTTTACTCCAACCAACGCGTGTTGGAACTTAAAAAGGATATTGAAGAGCTTGTGAGCCAATCTGCCAAGATTGAAAATAGCATCGTCATACCGCCATGCTTTATTGGGGAAAATGCACGGATCATCAACAGTGTTGTCGGGCCTCATGTATCCATCGGAGAAAATTCTTCAATCAACAACTCCATTTTACAAAACACCGTAATACAAAACAATAGCGAAATCCTTCGTGCTTTGCTTAAAGATTCCATGATCGGCAACAAGGTTTCTTACACCGGAAAAATGAAAAATTTGAGTATCGGTGATTTCTCAGAAGTTACCAATAAGTAATAATTGGGTCTGTTTGAGTGTTGTATTCTCAGTGTACAGAAGTACCTGAGTCAAACAATTTAGAAATGACTAAAATCTCATGGGCCCTGTTGGTCCTAATCCTTAATGTAGTTACCTCCGTTTGCGCGCAGCAACAGATACGACCAGAGTTGGTCCACATTGAGCATGAGGAGCAGTTGATTGATGCGCACCTGCTCATGTTGCAGAATAAGTGGTCAGATGCAGCAAAATTATTGGAAGATTTAAAGGCAGTTAATCCCTCCAATGCCGTCTTTTACTATGAATTATCCAAAATCTCTGTAAAGCTAGACAATCAAGAAAAAGCGGTTGAGTACATAGATAAAGCAGTCTCTCTTGACCCGGACAATTCATGGTATTGCCAATATGCCGCTTTCTTATTCAATTCACTCAATGAGACGGAGAAAGAACTTTCCATGATGGAAAAGCTCATGGCGCTAGAGCCTGCCAAATTACAGCACTATCAGAAAGCCGCCGGGTGCCATGTCATTCTTGGTCATTCAGAAGAGGCCGTCGAAACTATAAAAAGGTACGAAAAGAAAAATGGCGCCTCTGTGGCAAGCATTCAAGAGCGCTTTTTCATCTATGAAGAAGCACAAAATTGGAAGAAAGCTGAAGAAACGTTGAGAGAATGGGTGAGCATTGCACCTTCAAGCATTGGTGCCCTGGAATCCCTTGCCGCACTTCAAGACAAGAGGGGAAATACAAAGCAAGCAACAAAAACGTACGAGCAAATTCTTGAAATTCACCCCAGCCATCTTGAAGCCCAGCAGTATTTATTCAAAACAGGGCAAATGAGCGGGGAGGATAGAAATCTGGACTGGTATGCCAACACCTCAGTGCCGATCGATCAGAAAATCGGGAAAATACTTGGGCTGCTGCAGGCCTCTGAGTTTAAATCTATAGATGAATTGCTGGTCAAGGCAGAGGCTACCCTTAAAGCCCATCCTAACGAATTGAAAGCAAAAGCACTCCGGGCTGATTTACTATTTCTAAATGCAGAATACGCCAAAGCACTGGAAGACTATCATGAAATTTTGAAGGAGGAAAAGAACAAAAAAACAATTTTCGAAAATGCCCTTGAATGCGCTTACAAATCAGGACACGACCAATACCTGTACGAAATAGGTAATGAAATGCTCCTGTACTTTCCGGCTATGTTGCCTGGTTATTATTACACGGCGGTAGCAGCCTCGAGAAAAGATGATTGGAATGAATGTGCGCAGCTACTAAGCGAAGCTACCCTGATGAGCAAATACGATCAGGAAATGCAACGCAAACTGGCCTACCTAAGAGCAGAAATGGTATTGAATGTCGAGGAGTCCCTCTCAGATGCACTGTCCATAATACAGACTCTGGCTGCCCATCCGAGCAACAAGGCATTCACCAATTACCTCCATGCACGTGCAGGAAGTACTCCTGAAAAACCCAGAAATACAGATATAGCCTCCTGGCAGCCGTACGATCAATTGGCCTTTCTCATCGATGCCTCAAGAAAGGAAGACCTCGAGACAACTGAAGCACTGGAAGAGAAAATGCATTTACCTCCAGAACTACAATCTGAAAAGTACTTCTGGCTCATACGCGCTTTCGGAAATACCTCTCAATTAGAGAAAGCCGAACTGTACGAGAAAAAGCTGCAAGAAATGAACAGCTTTTACGTCATTAAATAAGAAATGAATCATGTTGAATTTGCTAGTTAAATCCTTCACTTTCGCTGCAGTTCTCCTTTTGTTATTTACCTCCTGTAACCGCAAAACTGCTGTGGAAGGCGATAACGAAATTGATGAGGCAGCCAATTTCGAGGCATTCCTACTCAGGTACAATGAGCGTATCATTGAACCGGATTGGTTTTTTGGCAAAGGGAACATGAAACTGAATTATGAGCAATTCAATACCTCTCTCAATGCTGTTGTATCCATGAAACACGACGAGCGCGTGCTCATGGCCATTAGCAAATTAGGCTTTGAAATTGGTCGTGCCTATGCATCCATGGATACCGTTATTCTCATAGATAGAATGAGAAAACAGTACTTCATAGCTACAGGGGAAGAACTTGAGAAAAAAGACATCCCCTTCAACCTTCAGCGTTTACAATCTTTGATTCTGGGGAGACCGGAATTCACCGTGGTGAATAATTACCATTTCGGAGAAGACAGTATCAGCTTCAACAGCTTCATGCCTCCTTTTCAATTCTTTTATACCTTTGATGAAAGCCGGTTGATGAAGCATACCAGTATTTCTCATACCGCCGATGGACAGGAAATCACTGCAAGCCTAGACAATTATGTCCAACTAGAAAACAATAAGTTATTTGCCCAAACAAGAGGCTATGAGTGGCTCAAAAATGGAGAGAAGCAAGGTGAAGTCGAACTTGAATTTGGAAAAATCGAATTGGATGTTCCGCGATCCATTTCTATCAGCATCCCTCCAGGCTACACGGAAATGGCCTTTTAAGCTCACCCTTCTTTGCCTGTTTTTGGCAACGGCCTCGCAGGGGCAGCAAATAGGTCAGCTGGAGTCAAAAAAGGAACTGTTACTCCAAGAAATTTCAAGAACATCTGAACTGTTGAAAAAGACAGAAGGAGAAAAAAATAGTGCGGTCAGCTCTCTCATCACCTTGCGCTCAGGCATTAAGAAAAGACAGGACCTCCTTAAAACCATCGATGACGAACTTTCTTCGTACAGCGATACACTGGCAGCAGTTGAAGGGCGCAGTCGATTGCTCGAAAGTTATCTTCAGAAACTTGAGGGAGAATACCTGAGAATGTCCAGACAGCATTTCATACAAAAGAAACTGACTCCCTCCTTTTCCTTCATTTTGGCTGCAGAAGATTTCAAAAAAATGTTCGAACGACTCATTTATCTCGGGCAATATCAAAATACGAGAAAACGCCAGTTGCGGGAAATGATTCAAACCATACACCAGTTGCATCAAAGCAAGATCCACTATGAATTGGCTTTGCTGGAAAAAGAAAGTCTTCTTGACGAACAAAAGCAGCAACAACAAAATCTCGAAAATGAACTGAGCAAAAAAAATAAGCTGGTCAAAAAACTGGAGGGTCGAGAAGAGGAATTCCGCGTGATTATTGACAAGAAAAAGAAAGAGGTGCGCGGGTTAGAAGAAGAAATCAAAAGACGCATTGAGGCCAGTATAGCTGCCGCTGCCCGAGAAAAAGAATCCACTTTGAATACCTCCTCATTTGAAGAACTGGAGGGAAAGCTGCCTTTACCGGCCGGCGGCGGAACGGTCATCGAAGACTTCGGCGTGCATGGACATCACAGCTTACCCGGGGTTAAAATCAAAAACAATGGCCTCGACTTCGCCTTCAAATCCAACACAGAAATACGAAATGTATTACGGGGAACGGTCAAAGGAGTCATGAATATTCCAGGATACCATGATGTGATCTTGATAAGTCACGGGGAATATTTTACATTGTACGGCCACTTAAGGGATATTCGGGTAAAAGTGGGGGAGGAATTGACGGAAAGAAAAGTGATTGGCGTCACCCGTATCAACTCAGAGACAGGACATCCTTCACTTCATTTCGAGCTTTGGAAAGGTAAAACACCACTGGATCCAAAAGTGTGGTTTGAACAAAAAGAAAGAATATAAATGGGCAACGACTGGAACATTGGCTCCAAGAATAAAGCAGGTATACAGAAAAATACAGAGCGCGCTGTTATTGTAGGACTGATATACGGGGACCAGACCGAAGAAAAAGTTCAGGAATTCCTGGATGAATTGGAATTTTTGGCACTTACGGCTGGCGCTGTAACGGTAAAGCGCTATGTGCAATCCTTACCACATCCCGATCCTGCACTTTTTATGGGTAGCGGAAAACTCGAGGAGATCAAAGAGTTCATTGAAGATAATGACATTGATCTGGTCATTTTTGATGATGATCTTTCCGGTAAGCAGGTGCGCAATATTGAGAAAATGCTGAAGCGCAAAATTATTGACAGGAGTTCACTCATATTGGACATTTTCGCTGAAAGAGCCCAAACGGCGCAGGCAAAGACACAAGTGGAGCTCGCACAAATGCAATACCTGTTACCCAGGCTGAGAGGTTTATGGACGCACCTGGAGCGCCAGCGCGGTGGAATCGGGATGCGGGGTCCGGGTGAGAAAGAAATCGAAACGGACCGCCGAATTGTCCGCGACCAGATTTCTAAGTTGAAAAAGAAACTGCAAAAGATAGACCAGCAGAACCGCACCCAAAGGAAAAACCGAGGCGAATTTATTCGTGTCTCTCTTGTGGGCTATACCAATGTAGGGAAGTCTACCCTGATGAACAGGTTGAGCAAAAGCGATGTCTTTGCTGAAAACAAACTCTTTGCCACCCTGGACACTACAGTGAGAAAAGTGGTCTTCGGCAGGATGCCTTTCCTGATGTCTGATACCGTAGGATTTATACGCAAGTTACCGACTCATCTTATCGAAAGTTTTAAGAGCACACTGGATGAAGTGCGCGAGAGTGATTTGCTTTTGCATGTCTTTGACGTGGCCCACCCGCAATATGAAGATCACATTCGAAGTGTCAATGAAACCCTCAAAGACATGGAGTGCCTGGAAAAACCCACCATTCTCATAGGCAATAAAATAGATCTCTATCGCGAGAAAAAGTTCGATGATCTTCTCGACGACGAAACAAAGGAAGAACTTGAAACCGCACTACTGAAATATTTAAAAAGCACTTACAATGAGGATTGTGTCTTGATATCTGCACATACCAAGGAAGGAGTGAATGAGCTCCGACAACACCTTGGTGCAAGGGTACGCGAGATGTACGAGGAGCGATATCCTTACAAGGTGCAACATTGGTAAAAAAATAAATTTATGCAATCCATCTGGAACAAATACGCGCAATTGCTCACTCAATACAGCCTCAAGCTAAAAAAAGGGGAAAGACTTTACATCAAGTCCACCACGCTGGCCGAACCTCTCGTACGCGAAGTATATCGCGAAGCCATGAAGCTTGGAGCTCACGTAGAATACACCCTGGACTTCAAGGGCATGGCTCCAATCTTCTACCACGAGGCCAATAAAGACCAGTTGAAGTACATCAACTTGCTTACAGAGGCTTCTACGCGTGATTTTGATGCCTACCTTTATATTCGCGCCCCTTTCAATCTCAAGGAGCAGCAGGGTATTGATCAGAAAAAAGTGGATGCAAAGAGAAAAGCCATGGAAAGCATCAATAAGATCTATTTTGAACGGACGGCTTCCGGAGATTTGAAGAGAAGCCTCTGTCAGTTTCCTACTGATGCCAATGCCCAGGAGGCAGGCATGTCCTATGAAGAGTATTGCGATTTCATATTTGGCGCTTGCAAATTAGATCAACCAGATCCTATCAAGGCCTGGAAAGCACTAGGTAAAAAGCAACAAAAAATCGTGGACTTTCTAAATCAGAAACAAAACATCCGCTATGTGACGGAAGGAACGGACATCCGCTTTAATACTACAGGCAGACAATGGATCAACTCCGATGGAACGGCCAATATGCCAAGTGGTGAAGTTTTTACGGCACCCGTTGAGGACAGCGTGGAAGGACATATCCGGTTCAGCTATCCTGCTATTTACATGGGACACGAAGTAGAAGGGGTAGAGTTGAAAGTGGAGAAAGGAGAGATCGTATCATGGGATGCCCAGAAAGGAAAAGATTTCCTCGACAAGATATTTATCATACCGGGCAGCCGAAGGTTTGGAGAGGCGGCGATTGGCACCAATTACGGGGTACAGAAAATCACAAAGAATATCTTGTTTGATGAAAAAATCGGCGGATCCATTCACATGGCCATCGGTCAAAGTTACAAGCAATGTGGTGGAGAAAATGAATCTGCGATACACTGGGACATGATTACAGACATGAAGGCATCTGGACAAATATTTGCCGATGATGAATTGATATATGAAAAGGGTAAATTTATCGTTGAATTGTAAAAGAAACACCATGAAAACAATCGCTAATTTCCTTTTATGCAGCTGTTTTGCCATTGGCCTCTTCGCTCAAGAAGAGAATTTACAGGTGGAGGCGGATACGGTCTACAGTTATTTACATGTCGATCAACCAGCCCTATTTCCAGGCTGCGAAAACAAAAAAGGTCTTGACAAGCGTATGTGCGCATACAATAAACTTGAAAACTATATCAAGGAATCCTTGCAATACCCTAAGGAGGCACGGAAAAACTACACTCAAGGCAAATGCGTCATTGAGTATACTGTCCAGCTCGACGGCAGCATCAATGATATTGAATTGATAAGAGACCTCAGAGATAGTTGTGGAGAGGAAGCTCTTCGCATATTTGAAGAACTCAAAAACTCTGAACTCAGATTTGCCCCGGCGAAGGTCAATGGAGAGGAAGTGGCCGTCCGCAACAAGACGGTCGTTCGCTTTTACCTTTCTCAAAAAGGAATTTTTACCCCGAAAGAAGACAACCAGTCCAAACCCAAAGAAAAAGAAGTACAACTTAACCGCTACAACAAATAAGGCGCATCACATGAATCATTGGAGGGATCGCTCGTTTCACTATCTTTGAAGTTTGTTCCAAGAGCGCAGGTGAGTTATGATCTTCAACTCTATAGAATTTGCCATTTTTCTACCTATCGTATTCGGTATCTACTGGATGCTTCAAGGCAATATCAAAAGGCAAAACCTGTTTCTGCTTGTGGCCAGCTATTTTTTCTATGGCTGGTGGGACTGGCGCTTTCTTTTTCTCATTGCCTTGAGTAGCGGAGTTGATTTCATTGCTGGTCAACAAATCTACCGGGAGCAAGACAGAAAGAAGCAGAAATATTGGCTCTGGCTCAGCCTGGCAGTAAATCTAGGGATGCTGGGCTTTTTTAAGTATTCCAATTTCTTTCTGGAGAATTTTATTGAGGCGTTTACAATGTTTGGCTACAACTTTCAGGTGGAGCGGTTGAATATAGTATTGCCTGTAGGGATCAGCTTTTACACCTTTCAGACGCTAAGCTACACCATAGATATTTACAAGGGTATCATGAAGCCGGCGAAAGACCCTATTCCCTTTTTTGCCTATGTCAGCTTTTTTCCTCAATTGGTAGCCGGTCCTATAGAAAGAGCTTTTGACCTTCTTCCTCAAATCAATAATACCAGGTCTTTTAATTACACCAAAGCAGTAGATGGCATGCGTCAAATATTGTGGGGACTATTCAAAAAAGTAGTCATTGCAGACAATTGTGCCCCCTACGTACACGATATTTTTTCCGGTGCCGAAAATTTACATTCACCAATTTTATTCGTTGGAATGACTCTCTTCACGGTGCAACTATACTGCGACTTTTCGGGGTATTCAGATATCGCCATAGGTGTAGCTCGACTCTTTGGCTTCAAGCTGAGCAAAAACTTTGATTATCCTCAATTCTCCAAGTCCATACCAGAATTCTGGAGCCGCTGGCATATCACCATGACCTCATGGTTCAGAGATTATATTTATATGCCACTTATTCGCTGGAAGAGAAAAGGCGCTTTCAAAATAATCAATATATTCATCCTGTTCTTGGTCATTGGAGTATGGCACGGAGCCAAATGGACTTTCGTGTTATTTGGATTGATAAATGCACTATTATATATTACACAAAATGCTTTATCAAAACGAAATTCCCGCTTTTCGCCTGAGGGTAAGGGTGTTTTTCTTCAGAAAGCCTATGCTCTCATTAGAATATTATTCAATTGTTTTACACTGATTCTCATTATCACTTTTTTCCGGGCAGATAATATTACCCATGCATTTCATTACCTCGGTCGTTTTTTTAACCCAGAGAATTGGTTCGTTTTTGATATTATACCCCGCCATTATTTATCACTGCGCTTTGTATTTCTGACCAGTATGTTCTTTCTTATTTATGAGTACTTTCAACAAGGAACTGAATATGGCCTAGAGCTAAAAAATAAACTATACAGAAACGCAGGAATACGATGGACGACCTACACGCTGATGATCATTTTCATTTATTATTACAGAGGTGTAGAATTAGACTTTATATATTTTCAATTTTAGTAATTAACACTTGGCATGAAAAAGTTCTTGATTAAGCTGAGTTATGTATTGATACCGATTATGCTTTTTCTGAGCTTCATTGAAATAAAACTGCGCTCCATACCCAATGACTATTCAGAAAAAAGTGAGTATTTAAATCAACATGCACAAGAAATAGAAACGCTTATTTTAGGGTCTAGCCTTGGATGGGTTGGTGTCAACCCTGATAAAATTGGAGGAAGGGTATTTAATGCCTGTTTTAATGCCCAAACCCTTGAGTATGATCATTTTATCCTTGAAAAGTATCACAATAAATTCACCTCGCTCAAAAATGTCGTACTAACCGTTTTTTATCCATCAATGGAATATGCTCTGGATGAAGTGGCTCCTAACAGGCAAGTATTCTACTCGGTTTATTTTGATAAATTTCCACCCAAACTAATGTTCTCTTTATACAATGGCTCTCAAATCACAAAAAGACTACTTAAACACCATAATCACCCTGATGCGTTCATAAAATCCGATAGTCTCGGTTACTCACCAATAGAACGAGCCACACCAGAGAATAAAAATGAGCAAGCTGAAAGGCTTGTTGAATTTCACACTCGAATAAGCCATAAACACAGGAGTCTTAATACGGAACACCTTCAAAGTATTGTCCAATTATGTAGTTCTATGAAGGCGAGATTACATATTGTATTGCATCCAGCACAAGATATTTACCGCAAAAATGTTGACGAGGAACAGATTGGTTTTCTAAAGAAAACTTGTTATGATATGGCGAAAAACCATGAGGTTTACTTTGTCGATTTGTTTTCAGATAGTCGGTTTGACCGGAATCATTTCGAAGACGGAATTCACTTAAATGAAAATGGAGCAACGCAATTAAGCAAAATTATAGACGAATTGATACATTCCCGTGACTAATCTTCCGCCAATTCCATTTCGATTTGCTTGCGGTGCAAATCCACTTCTATGATTTTTACCTTGAGGGTATCTCCTATTTTCAAACGTCGTCCGCTTTGCAAACCTTTCGCCGAGGCATTACTTGCCCCGAGATCGAATCTTTCACCAAATTTATCGAAGCCAATGAGACCTTCACTTTTGCTGTCCAGCACCTCAACAAAAATTCCGCGGTCAATCATGCCACTAATGACACCTTCCACGGTGTGACCGATAAACTGTTCTGCGTACTCCGCCTGTTTCAGCTTGATAGACTCTCGCTCTGCGTCTGTTGCCTTGCGCTCTTGCCTTGATATATGCTGACATTTTTCTTCCAGTTTCGCCTTGTTGGTGCGATAAATTTGATCCCCGGCGTTGCGGAACAGGATGCGGTGGGCAATCACATCGGAATATCGCCTAATAGGACTAGTAAAATGGGTGTAATCTGAAAAACCCAAACCGTAGTGTCCGATATTATCACTGCTGTACTCTGCCTTGGCCATAGTGCGTATGGCCAGGTGAGAAATGATCTTGTAGGCCGGTTCTTTCTCTGCCTTTTCAGTTATGGCATTGAAAGCCTTTGCTACTCCTTTGGGGCTAGAAGTATCAATTTTAAAGCCCAACTCACCAGCTATTGTGGCGAGATCCTGCAATTTATCCTCATCCGGGAGGTCATGCACCCTGTATATGAAGGGGATTTGAGGGGCCTCTTTCTTTTCCTTGATGTACAGCGCAACAGACTTATTGGCAAGCAACATGAATTCTTCTATCAACTGATTGGACTCTTTTGGCTCCTTGACCGTGGCCGCAATCGGTTTTCCTTTCTCATCCAACTCAAAGCGCACCTCATCTGTGGAGAAATTGATACTACCCGTTTGGAAGCGATGGTTTCTTAAGTCTTTGGCTATAGCATTCACCTGGTTGATTTCCTTTTTGACTGGTCCGTCCTTCCCATCGAGCATTTCTTGTGCCTGCTCGTAACTAAAACGATGGTCAGAATGAATAACCGTTCGCCCTATCCAACGGCCCTTGAGCCTCTTTTTTTTGTCAAACGTGAAAATGACAGAATAAGCCAGTTTGTCTTCATTCGGCCGCAAAGAACAAAGGACATTGGACAACTTTTCAGGTAGCATAGGCAAAACTCTTCCTACCAAATAAACACTGGTTGATCTTTTGTAAGCCTCCTCATCCAATGCTGTCCCCGGAAGGACATAGTGACTTACATCAGCAATATGCACTCCAATTTCAATATCTCCGTTGTCCTTATGTTCCAGGCTAATGGCATCATCAAAATCCTTGGCGTCAGCCGGATCAATAGTAAAAGTCAGGACTTCCCGCATATCTCTGCGTCGATGGATTTCTGTGAGTGGGATTTCCTCAGGTATGGCTTCCGCTTCTGCCATAACTGCTTCTGGAAATTCAAGGGGAAATCCGCTGTTCACCAGAATCATTTTCATGCGTACCTCATCCGACTCTTCCGAACCTAAGACAGAGGTAACCCTGCCAATAGGACTTTCACCACTTTTCTTAGGCCACTTTTCCACTTTGACGACCACCAGGTCTCCATTCTTGGCTCCTTTCCTGTCTTCGGGTCGCACATATATTTCTATTGCCGCACGCTTCTTTTCAGCAAAAACGATACTGTAATTCTTGAATTCATTAATAGGGCCTACAAAGTAATGGCTAGACCGCTCTACAACATCCAATACCTTACCCTCTGGGCGTCTGCGCCTTCTGGGATAGTAGTATTTGATCTTCACCATATCCCCATGAAAGGCCCCGCCCAAATTCTTAGCCGAGACAAAAACATCGTCCTCAATATCCTCGCAGACAATGTAGGCCGAGCCGGAAAGCGTCATGTCCACGTACCCTACAGTGGTTTTATCCTTTTGCTTTTTCCCTTCTCCTTCATCGAAAGCGCTGAATTTTCCTTTGCCCTGGTGACGTATGATTTTTTGATCCTCTAGTATAGAGAATGCCTGTCTGATGTCCTCCTTGGCATTTTGAAGCCTTAGTTTCTTCTTGATTTGATTAGGAGATAGTTTGGCTTCCTTGTTCTGAAGGAATTTTCTTTTTATTTCTTTAAGAAGCTGCTTTTCACTGAGCTTCTTTGATTTCTTTTTACTCATATATTGTTTAAATCTTGGTAATGCGCCCGTCTTTTTCAACCATAAAGTTGCTTTTACGCGTTTTGCTCGCTTCGAAGCTTTTACCCTCAGTAAGCTTATTGTCTCCCTCAGCGGCAAAAATCATCCAGTCGTCCTCAATGATAGCAACGGACTCAACGACTGATTCCTTGTCATAGGTAGTTCCTGCAATTTTTTGATGATCGATGACTTCTCCTTTGAAATTGTAGGTTACAAGAACGAAGCTGTAAGTCAATAATTCTGCCTTCCAGTAGAGCATCGCCTGAAATTTTTCTTCCTGTTCAAACCTGGCAACGACAAGTATTTCTGTCATCTCATCCGGCACCTCTTCCCATGGCATCAAATCCTTTATGACTGGTACCGGCAGAGGATCAGCCACAGAGGTCAATTGCTTTTGAAACTCACCTGAGAGCACTAAGGGTATTTCAGCAAGCGGTACCTCCTGAACGAATTGATTAAACTCCATTAAATATCATCATTTGACTACTTTCAAAGTGTTTGCTCCATTAGAGTTCTTCAGCTGAATATAATAAATTCCTGGCGCCCAAGAAGCAGTCTTTAAGTTCATTACCTTATTTATCTTATTCTGTCGAACAATCCTATTTCCAGCGGCATTGTAGACAATTAGTTCGCCATTCATTTCACTTTCCACCCTTAAGATATTGGAAAAAGGTACAGGACCGACTTGAAATATTCCCGTCATTGCTTCCGAATTGCTCACCAACTGTCCGGAGTGAAGAGTGAAGTAAGTTTCAGCTTCCTCAGAGTACACATCCACTATCAAGGTAGAATCAATCGGAAGGAATTCAAATGTACTCAAAGGGATGGATTGACAATCTGCTGCTGAGGCTGATTCTAATGGCACATTGCATTGCAAAATTTTGATGTCTTCTTGATCATCAAAATCATTGAACGATGTTTGAGGAAAATAAATCTGGGCCTCCATAGCCGTATTACCTGCCACTCTCTCATATCGATACACACGGTCGGATAATTCCCCGTCAAGCCAAAGGACCTGTGCTTCCTGATCATTCTCATCAATGCGCCAATGACCACACAGATCTTCTGACTCAGGTGTAACTACAGCCATTAAGTGCCTGCTGGAGTCGAGCACCACTGTGGCAGGAGCAGTCAGTGTAGCCTGGAATGGTCTGGAACCATTGTCCGATATGGAAGGAAAACTTATAAATCCTGTGACGGGTTTGTAATTGTTATAATACCTAGGAGTGAATATTCGACATGGATCAGATCCAGCTGCATTACCATTGGCCACCATTTGCACAGATGAGGTGTTTAATGATACCAGCCGCAGATCCCCGAAATCCTGGTGGTTGTTCAGGCAAAATTGCAATGATAAATTGCTTTGACCATCCCAAACAAAAGCTTGATCAAAGTCAATTCTGTTAATCCCTGAACTCCAGGTGTAATTCCCATTAAAAAGTAATTCGTTATGGTTACTAAACGGTAAGCCCCTTGGGAATTCATCGAAATTAAAACTACCAGCACTTAAAGAAAGGTCAATAATTACAGAATCTTGTTGACCGCGGTAACTGTACAGTTCAATTGATCTAATGGGTCCAGCATGCATTCCAAGAGCCTTAAGTTCCGAAGCCGTCCACATAATTTCCATACGTGTACCTGTTTCATTGCCCCGTAGAAAAAGCGCTCTACTTCGGGAGGAATCCTGGGTGTAAATTGAAAACTCCAAGCCTGCCTCTTGGAACGTCAGATAATTCTCTACTAGAATCAATCTGTGTTGCGGAATCTTACCCAGTTGATAATCGGATGAAGCAGGCAGGTTTAAATACACATTTTCGAGATGCTTGCCTGCATTCGAATTTTTCTCATATAAAACCCGTATCTCTTGCGTGGTAGTAGCATCTCCTTCTGAAAAGACGAGAATTGTATCTATGAGAAGCAATTCATCAGGCCATTCTGGAGATTTCTCAATATTCAATTCAACAGATCCTTTTGGCAGCTTACTAATCCTTACATCTACTACCAAGGTGTCATAGCTCAGTGCACAAGGATCAATGTCCTTAATGTCTGAGAAATAAAAACTTTGATTGTTCGAAAAGCTAACATTCAAATTTTTAAAGCTGTTCGTTGTAAACATCCCCCTGCCGTGAGTGGCCGCCAATACAGTTCCATTCTCATTCTTGACCAACATGTCTACGCGGGTATTGGCCAAGCCTTCGTTGCTGGGGAACCACTCCGTGTCTTCACCATCTAGATCGCCAGACATCCATACACCCATTTCCGTAGCCAAAAGAAAAACGTCGTTATTCTCAGGGGCAAAAATACCCCAACGCACAGGCATATCGGGTAAATTATTTTCAACATTGGTCCAGTTGGCACCTCCATCCCTGGTCTCCCAGACACTGGAGACACCGTAATTCGAATAGGTCATGATGATGTGGTCCTCATCTCCATCTGCGATGGCAATACTAGAAATATTACCTCTGTTGACAAGTTCCGGAGCTATCTGTACTCCCCGGACATTTCCATTGACCTGGGAAGCATTGTCAACAAATACCAACCTGCCATTTGTCAGGCCAAAATACACTCGGTCTGAAATGTTCGGGGATACCGTTAGTGCAGTAATCGAAGCATTATTGAAAGTATCAACCTCAATGATATCCTCTCTTGTGTTAAGTAAATCGACCCCATTTAATCTCAGGAAATTACCTCCTCGGAAATTAGCATAGAGTGTCTTTGTCTCTGAGTCATAATCTGTGGGATTGATGAACCTCCCCGTCCGGTTACCGTAATTGGCTCTTGTAAAATTATTACCGCCGTCAATCGACAGCCAATAACTGTTGTAGATGTATGAGGTGATAAGAATATCTGGATTATTTTGATCAATGTGACAGAAAGCACCATCTCCACCCGTTACCTCTCTTCCAATATTCAAAGCAGCTTGGTCAAGAATATGAGAGCCGTTATCCTGGGTGCCACCAAGGATAAAATTATCATCCGTCGGGTGCATATCTGCTGCGTAATATTGTGTGGTATTGTAGCCGATTTCCCGTCTCTCGATTACTGGACTACTTGCTCGGATATCTTTACAGAAATAAACACCTCCGTCATTGCTAAATAAGGCCTGACGACTATCAAAGGGGTTGATCACAATGTTGTGTTGGTCGGCATGCACCTCTTGAAAATCTCTTCCAAACCACTGTGAAACCTGATTCCAGGTCTGACCTCCGTCTTCTGTCAGTAAGACATCAATTCCTCCTATAAATACTCGGTCCTCATTGACAGGATCAATTTCCAAAGTCAAATCATACCATGCCTGGTTCCGGGCAAAATTGGACATACCAATAGCTCCTGGCACAGACATTTTCTGCCAACTATTTCCTCGATTGTCTGATCTGAGAATGTGGCGACATTCTCCTCCATTCCCTTCAAGAAGTGCAAAAATTCTATTTGGATTGCTTGGCGATACCGCCATCTCTATGCGTTCGAAATTATCGTTGTCTAGGTTGAAATCGAGCTTTACAAAATTTGTAGCACCAGAATCTCTTCTGTAGATACCCTCACCCTCTCTTAGACCTGCTGCCACATAGAGCGTACCATCAACGGCGAGATCTACATCGGCAATATCATCACTTTCTGCCTGGCTATTTTCTCCCAGGAGATAAATAAAATTCTCCCCCTGGTCTGTCGTTTGATAGAGCCCACTTCGGCTTGCCACATAAACAGTTCCATCCGGAGCAGCAATCATTTTCTGGATGAATTCGAAGTCTACTACACGAGAACCAGGAGCAGGCTCCCAATTTTCTCCACCATTCATACTTCTCCAAATACCCAATCCACGTATGGCATCTATATTCCCATAACCTTCTCCGGTACCAAAGTACATGACCTCCGGATTTTTGGGGTCCTGAGTGATGGTGGTAACGGCAATATTCTCAAAAGCATCGCCTATTTTTTCCCAGGCCTGTTGGTCATCACCAATATTGGGATGTCTCCAGATGCCACCACCTACACCACCGGCATACACCGTACTACCTGTCGTATCATTTAAGTCAAAATGAATGGCTCGTGTTCGGCCGGATATCTGGGTAGGTCCTCTTTCTTCCCACTCCAGTTCAAAAGTTCCGTTTTTGGATGCCAACAAAGAGGCAGTTTGCTCACCAGCCTGGAAAAGACGTTGTCTGGGAACAGTTCCCAACTTGGGATCTTTAGTGATCTCGAACTCGTGTGCAAATTTACCCTCTATGCGGGCCAACTTGGGTATTTTACCTTCTTCCTCAATCTCATAACTATTATTTTGCTGACAACCCATTGCCAGAATCAACGGAAGCACTACTAGTAGGATTTTGGTACTCAATTTCATGGTTTTTGTATTGAAGTATCGAAATTAGAAAAATTATATTATCGCCCAATTGAATTAGATTGGTTCTAAATAACTTTTAGCTTATTTCCTATTACAACAGCTACGTTGTTCAAGTGTTTCTATTTCGATAGTTTTGTAGGTATTCTCATTGACAAAGATTATTTATGAATTGGATTTTAACGTTCTTCAAGTCGTCGATTGGTCAGAAATTGATCATGTCCTTAACAGGTCTTTTTCTCATTCTATTTCTGATTGTACACCTTGGAGGTAATCTCCAGTTGCTCAAAGACGATGGGGGCGAGGCATTTAATATTTATGCCTATTATATGACGCACAATCCATTAATTAAAACCGTTTCTTACGGCTTGTATTTCTTCATAGTTCTACATGCCATTCAGGGAATAGTCCTTTGGAGATATAATGTTCAGGCAAGAGGTAAACAGAAATATGCAGTTAAAAGTGGGTCAACCACATCCTGGGCCTCCCGAAATATGGGAATGCTGGGTTCACTCATTCTCATTTTCATTTTTATTCACATGGGAGACTTTTGGTTTGCTATGAAAACAGACCAGCTACCTATGGTGTCTTATGAAAGTATGGATGTAAAAGTAGCGGATCTGTACTACAAAGTAAATTTGTCTTTTCAACAATTATGGATTGTCATTTTTTATGTAATAGCAATGATTGGGCTGGCCTACCACTTGTCTCATGGATTTGAAAGTGCATTTCAGAGCCTTGGAATCAACCACAACAAGTACACTCCCATCATTAAGGGTGTTGGGAAAATTTACTCTATTGTAGTACCTCTAGGATTCGCTATTATACCATTGTACTACTATTTATTCAAGTAAAATAAAAGTAACTCATGATAAATTTGGATGCCAAAATTCCTGAAGGTTCTCTTGCAGAAAAGTGGACCAAATACAAAGGAACGATGAATTTGGTCGCTCCGAACAATAAGCGAAACATTGAAGTAATTGTTGTTGGTACTGGCTTGGCTGGTGCTTCGGCGGCTGCGTCACTCGGAGAGCTGGGTTATGAGGTGAAGGCGTTTACATTTCACGACAGTCCACGAAGGGCGCACTCAATTGCAGCTCAAGGAGGAATCAATGCAGCCAAAAACTATCAGAATGACGGAGATAGTGTGTATCGCTTGTTCTACGACACAATAAAAGGAGGAGATTATAGATCAAGAGAGGCAAATGTGCATCGACTTGCTGAAGTTAGCACAAGCATAATAGATCAATGCGTAGCTCAAGGAGTTCCTTTTGCGAGAGAATACGGTGGACTGCTTGCGAACCGATCATTTGGCGGTGTTCAGGTATCGCGAACTTTTTATGCCCGGGGGCAAACGGGACAGCAGTTACTGCTTGGCGCCTATCAAGCATTGTCTCGTCAAATCCACACAGGCTCTGTAAAAATGTACAATCGCCATGAAATGCTGGACCTGGTAATAAAAGACGGGAAAGCACGGGGCATTATCGCACGCAACTTGCTTACCGGTGAATTAGAGCGTCATTCGGCCCACTGCGTTGTGTTAGCTACAGGAGGTTATGGTAATGTCTACTATTTGAGCACAAATGCGATGAAATCCAATGTGAGCGCAGCCTGGAGGGCTGTGAGGCGTGGGGCTTTAAAGGCCAATCCTTGTTTTTGCCAAATCCACCCTACCTGCATCCCTGTTTCGGGAAGCTATCAATCTAAACTGACTCTGATGTCAGAGTCACTTAGAAACGATGGTCGTGTTTGGGTGCCTAAAAATATGGAAGATGTTGTGGCCGTCAGAGAGGGTAAATTGGAGCCAAACGATATTCCTGAAGAAAACCGAGATTACTATTTGGAAAGAAAATATCCGGCTTTTGGTAACCTTGTACCTCGAGACGTAGCAAGCCGAGCGGCCAAGTATGTTTGCGATGAAGGACGAGGAGTAAATGAATCCGGTTTGGCAGTTTTTCTTGATTTTTCCTCTGCAATAGAAAGATATGGAGAGTCAGAAGCCATTGCCAAAGGCTTGTCCACGAAAGATAAATCCAAGATTATAGAGTTGGGCAAACAGGTTATTGCGAAGAAATACGGTAACCTTTTCGACATGTACAAGCAAATTACCGGGGATAACCCCTATGAGACACCAATGAAAATCTATCCCGCCATTCACTACACCATGGGAGGGTTGTGGGTGGACTACAATCTGGAAACGAATATACCCGGATTGTTTGCACTTGGTGAAGCTAACTTTAGTGATCATGGGGCGAATAGACTCGGTGCATCTGCTTTGATGCAAGGCTTGGCTGATGGCTATTTTGTCATCCCTTACACCATAGGGCAATTTCTGAGTAACGAAATCAGAACTCCAGCAATTGACCCAGATTCAGAGGAATTCATGGCTGCAGAGAAAGATACTCAGGAAAGACTTCAAAAACTGATGAATATCAAAGGTAGTCGCTCCGTGGAATCATTTCACCGAGAGCTGGGGTTAACCATCTGGGACTATTGTGGAATGTCAAGGAATGCAGAGGGGTTAAAGAAAGCACAGAAAAAGGTACAGGAATTACGCGAAGAATTTTGGTCCAATGTATACATCCCCGGAGAAATGAATGAATTAAATCCGGAACTAGAAAAAGCAACCAAAGTGGCTGACTTTCTTGAACTTGGAGAAGTAATGATTGTTGATGCCCTGAATAGGGAAGAGAGTTGCGGGGGACACTTCCGTGAAGAATTCCAAACGGAAGATGGTGAAGCTCTTAGAAATGATAAAGATTTCTCCTACGTTGCAGCATGGGAGTGGCAAGATGGAGAAATAAATTTACACAAAGAGCCTTTAGAATTCAAGAATGTGGAATTGAAAACGCGTAGCTACAAGTAATTTACAAGCTCTCTAAAATTGAATTGGAATATGCAATTGAAATTAAAAGTCTGGAGACAAAAAAACGCTGAAACAAAAGGCGAATTCAAAGAATATCAAGTGGAGGCCAATGAGCACATGTCTTTCCTCGAAATGATGGATGTTTTAAATGAAGAGCTCATTGCTGAAAAGGAAGAGCCTATTGCATTTGAGCATGACTGTCGGGAGGGTATCTGCGGCTCCTGCAATATGGTCATCAACGGGAGACCACACGGTCCCATTAAGGCTACAACCACTTGCCAATTACATATGAGGTCATTTAGTGATGGCGACACCATCGTTATTGAACCATGGAGATCTGAAGGTTTTCCCATAATCAAGGATTTGATTGTAGACCGGAGCTCATTTGACAGAATCATTCAGGCCGGGGGTTATATATCCGTTAATACTGGTCAGGCTCAAGATGCCAACTCTATTCCCGTAGACCATGAGGATGCTGCAGAGGCTTTTGATGCGGCTACATGCATTGGGTGCGGCGCCTGCGTGGCAGCTTGTCCCAATAGTAGTGCTATGCTATTCGCCTCAGCAAAAGTAGCACATCTCAGTAAGTTACCTCAGGGGCAAGTTGAGGCAGAGTCCCGTGCAGTTAGCATCGTCAATCAAATGGATGAAGAAGGATTTGGGCGCTGTTCTAATACAGGAGCCTGCGAAGCAGAATGTCCAAAGGAAATCTCCATTGAAAATATAGCTCTTTTGAACAGGCAGTACTTTAAGTCAATTTTGTCCACTGAAAAAGAAGCTTAAATCCTGTACCACATTTTATTAAGGGAAATTTTAAAGGTGCTATTTTGAATGGCACCTTTTTTATTTCTCATCAGAAATTGCTTTAGCTTCCTTCAACCTCCTTTTATAAGCCCCTCGAAGGAGGTCATAAAACATTACAAAATCGCTACTCAGTGACCAAAAAGGGTATTGAAATGTAGCTGGTTTATTTTTCTCAAAGAAAAAATGACCCACCCAGGCAAATCCGTAACCGCATACTGCTCCAAGCAAGAGATACCACCAGCTCCCGGTAACGATCAAGAGCCCCAGGCATAAAATGAACAGTCCCGTTCCAATAAAATGCAATTTGACACAGGTGGGATTTTGGTGTTCCAATAAATAGTAGGGATAAAACTTCCTGAAGGATTCTATTCTTTCCATGGCAAAAACATTAATTCCATTAGGTGGCGCCATTATGTCACTAATCGTGCCTGGCAAAAAGCATAATTATGTCATTATGGCACCATACTTGTTCGTAGCCAGCCTAAAACTGGCAGGAAACGCTCACTGGAACGCTACTTGCTTAAAAGTTAATAAAAAAGCAAATGAAAATGATGATGAAAAGGAAAGACAATGGCACCATTCATAAAAATGCCAGACGCGGACCCCATATTCCGGTGAATATATCGGAAACAACTGATGAGTTGCGTATGGAATTTTTACTGCCAGGATACAAAAAAGATGAAATCAAGATTGAGCAGGAGGATGGACAGCTGCATCTATCTGCCAGAGTTCAGGACGAAGATCAAACGTATTTACGCCGGGAATACCTCAAACATTCATTCGAGCGCAAATTCAAGATGCCAGCTCATATAGATACTGATTCACTGAGGGCCACCATGAAAAATGGAATACTATGCCTGCTTATGAATAGAATTAAACCAAGAAAAATTGATATCCATATTCAATAAATAAAAACCATATAACCATGATAAAAAATAGTTTAATGACCGACTTTCCTATAAGTAAAATGATGGATGATTTTCTAAACACCAGTTTAGGTGAAGTACTTGATCATGTGCCGGTAGCCAGGCCTAAAATCAACAGTATTGAGCATGAAGACGCTTATTTATTGGAGGTGACTGTTCCCGGTATGAACAAAGAAAACATTCATATGGAAATAGTAGATGAAACGCTTACTATTCAGGGAAAGACAGAAGAAAGAGAAGAGGAAGAAGAAGAAAAATTTTTCAGAAGAGAATTCCAGTTAGGGGCATTCAAAAGAAGCTTCAAATTACCTAAGGCTATCAACGCTGATAACATAGAGGCTAACTGCAAGGACGGAATTTTATACATCCGTTTGCCAAAAATGGAGAAAGTAGCATCCCGCAAGACGATTGAAATAGCTTAAGCGAGAACAATAGTAATTTTCATAGTGAGACGCAGAGCAGAGTGTAGAAATACTCTGCTCTTTTTTTGTAGTCTATCCTGTATACAACAAATTCAAAAGAGGTACCAAGCCGTTTAGTGTTCAGGTCATACAGATTAATAAAATGTCAAAATTGGATTTAAGTCCTATCAATTCCATATCCCTAGTTATTGTGATCCCATCATTGTAGAAATAATCAAAACAACCCCATTGTTATCCTAGCTTGAAGTAGAATGAATACCTGCACTCATTCCATTATTCTATCTGGTGCTATCTATACAAGTACTATCATTAGTGTGGGCTCTTAATCCAGAAAAAAGAACTTCCCTTTGTTTCTGCAATGTCTTGTTAGTTTAAAATCACAATTTACCCCTGGCGATTTACCTGCTTCGAGTGATTTTCCCAAAGTATCGTAAATACAAAAAAGCCTCACAGATCTCTCTGCAAGGCTCTTCTATTTCTAAAAATAGGCGGTCAGCCTGGGGCTGATAAACTTTTACGCCCCCGACGGGAGGCAGGACCAACATCCGACGGAGGCCGATCACTTCTCTGGCCTTTCTTCTCCTCCCCTCTCTCCCTAAATAAAAAAAAGCCTCACAGATCTCTCTGCAAGGCTCTTCTATTTCTAAAAAAGGCGG